>Ga0209199_1000940_pt1 | contig 37525 bp, 35 predicted proteins | sample COGITO_mtgs_1105_7_FD_184805 | JGI IMG/M metagenome (GOLD analysis project Ga0209199, IMG submission 184805) | Pelagic marine microbial communities from North Sea - COGITO_mtgs_110523 (SPAdes) (version 2) | ecosystem: Environmental > Aquatic > Marine > Epipelagic ... | reverse complement strand
AGCTCTTCACCAAACTTAAGAGTCAGGCATACTAGTGAATACTGAACCCTCTAATTGAAATCCATTTGATATCTGCTAGCAAGCCCGCTGAATGACTATAGCGGGCAACTCAACCACCGCTACCCCACCACTCTTAGGCTTACCGTAACCACGATCTAGAATCGAATTAGCGGCGGCGATTCGCGCTGAATCGCTTGTCCCGTTGATAGCAACATCTACTAAGGTATTGAAAGCTACGGACTTAGCAAGTTCAGCAAGTCTTGCAGCCTGCTCCATCGTCGCCTCGTTAGGCTTACCTTGCTGCGCCATTCACTTAGAACAAAGTCGACTAGACGCCTGCATAAACGACCAGCTAAAAGACGCAGACTAAAAACTAATTCGTCTCTTCTGCAAATTGTTCTCGAACATATGAAAGCACAGCCACGGCCATAATATCCTCGATTTCGCTAGTTGACACCCGACCCTTACCCGCTTTGCGTAATGTCCTGCGTATATAATTCTCGTGAGATTTGCGGCTGGGCCCGTTAATTCCAACCATTTCCTCGTCGAAGGGGTCTGGGCTATCTTGCGCAACTATCGATTTCTCAGCGCTATCCCAGTGATCACGAAAAATTGTGAAATTTTCCTCATTCCAACTTCTTGCACCCAAAGCAATAACCGCTTTAGTCACGGACCCTTGTTCAATACTCCCATCTTTGCTCCGCATGGCGTTTTCATACATTACAGATTTCCAAGAACTTGGGTCGCGCAGATTCACTACAGAACGGTCAGTACCGGCGCCATCGGCACCATGGCAAGATCGGCAACTATCGGCGCCGGTGTTGTAGATGCGTTCGCCAAGCGCAAAAAAATCTATACCGGATTCATCCGCTAAAGACGGCGCGATATAACCGCCAAGTATCAAAACCAATACGACTCTAAACATAATCCCAATATCCGCTCACATTTCTCTTCTTCCAAGGATATGATTGAAGCAATAAAATTGCGAGACTTTAATGAGCAACACAGGATTATGAAAAAAAGCCAAACAATCCTTTTTCAAATTACCTCCCTTTTTGTAGTCGGTTCAACATTAGCACTGCTTATTGTTTTTTCAGAGAATATAGTGCTCCGCTTACAGACCCTGCAGACGCTAAGCGAAGAAATCCGTAAAGGCGAAGCAATTTTACTTAGAGAGACTATAGCTTCCGCTTCGCAAAAAATGCAGTACTACGCCTACTCTTCGGACCCAGGGCAATCCTCTATATGGAAGCTTCGTGGAAGGCGCAGCCCAATAAACGCAATCAAATCAGAAAACTCTAAACGCGTTGAAATAGCCATTGGACCGTTATTCAAAAAGCTCCGAAGCAGCGAAACTCTGAACACACTGGCGATTCTTGACAAAACTGGGCTTCCAATTTTCATGTTCGACAATCCTCCAAACTCAGATGGTGCAACTGACGGCAAAGTTACAACAGAGTTCGAATATGAAACTGCTATTCAAGACTTTTCTTTCCCAAACGGTAAATTAACTAAAACCCTAGAGAGTGGCTTTACAGTGCATGGCAATAGATTGCAGCAGTATATTGTTTTCCCAATTTTCTCGAACGCCACCGTTCTGGCACATGTCTACTTTGCCGTCGATTTCACTCTATTGAAAAAAATTTTTGAAGCAGAGTCCGGGGCGAAGATTTGGCCAGTCAACAATTCAGATTATGACATTGAATTCAGAAACTTAACGGGACTCCTTAATAAAATTCCAAACTCGGGAGAAGCTCAAATAAGTAGTCTGGGCGAGAAATCATTCGCAGTAGCCAATTATAATTTGAGTTTAGATGAACAGCCCAATCAGACGTTACTTATCATTCGAGACATTTCTAAGATAATCGATCAAGGCCGCGATTTTCAAATGAAAATGTTTTTGAGTGTGGCGATTTTTTTGCTACTTGCCGGCTACTTAATCTTTTCCGTACTGCGCAAAAGACTAAAACCACTCAGCAACGCTATAGAGTCGCTAGAACGCCTGTCTAGCGGCGATTTAAGCGGCAAATTAGAAAAAGTTCGCGACGATGAAGTTGGTAAAATCACTGAGGCAATGGAGGTTTTTCGCAGTAAGTTAAGATCTTTAAACGAGTTGAACGCACAAACAAATAAACAACGCGTTTATCAGCAGGAAGCCATCTTGCACCAAACCAATGCCCTTACTGACTTGCTACCGGCTAATAGAAAAAGCCAGATTGCCGAGGCCATTTCTGAGATTGAGAAGGAAATTACGAAAAGTAGAACTCAAGCTAGCCTGAACAACCTGACCATTGAGGAAGATTCAGTTACTCAACTTTTTGCTGCCTCCTTCGCTGTACTGGGCGCTGAGTTAAGCAGTCAATATGAATTGTTAGACGAAAAGGTTCGTGCTCGAACCAAGGAGCTTGAAAAAAAATCTAATGAAATTCAAAGCGCTCTGGAACGGAATGAAGAATTACTTCTGAATATTCTGCCTAGCTCCATAGCAGAGCGGATGAATAACGAAAATGAAGCTATAGCTGACTACTTCGAGGAGTGCAGCATACTGTTCGCTGATATTGTTGGTTTCACCAAACTTTCTAGCGAGTTGGGTCCAGAGAAACTTGTCGAATTTTTGAACTTGGTTTTTTCCGAATTCGACGACTATACGGACGAACTTGGGTTAGAGAAAATCAAAACTATTGGAGACAACTATATGGTTGCTGGCGGCGTTCCAGCTTCACAGAAGGATCACGCTTTCAGAATAGCCACTATGGCCTGCAAAATGATGAATTATGTAAAAACCTTGGCGCCCATCAACGGCACTGAAATATCGCTCAGAATTGGCATACATTCCGGCCCAGTGGTAGCCGGCGTAATAGGCAAAAGAAAATTTGTCTATGACTTATGGGGCGATGCCGTTAACACAGCAGCGCGCATGGAATCCCATAGTGAGCCAGGTAAAATTCACACCTCAGAATCGACGAAAATACTAATCGCGGACAGCTTTACTTTAGAACCGAGAGGAATCCAAGCGATTAAAGGCAAAGGCGATATGAACACCTTTTGGCTAATCAAATAACGCTCTGTGTGCTTTGCCGCGGCTTAGGAGCGACCCGATGAGCCGAGTTGCAGCCGAAAACAACAACTTTGATCAAACCGTTAGTGGCAGATGCTGCGCTAGCGGTAATGTTCTAAGACGTTTGCCAGTTAGAGCAAACACCGCGTTACACACAGCTGGGGCGACCAGCGACATCGTATTCTCACCGATTCCGGACGGTACGCCGCCATTACCAACTACATGAATATCTAATTCAGGAAGCTGCATGTTGCGCTGCCATTTGTAACTATCGAAATTAGTATCCTTCAGACGACCATTTTGAAGTGTAGTCGACTCCAAATAAGCACTGCTTAGCCCCCACATAAGGCTACCTTCAATCTGAGCACGCACTCCATCAGGATTCACTACCATGCCAACATCTGCACAAACAGTTAGTTTCTCGACGGTTATATTGCCCCCCCGGGTAAGAGAAACCTGAGCAACACAAGCTGAGAAAGATGGGTTATGACGACCTTCCGCAGCAGCTACAGCAATACCTTGACCCTTGTTCCTAATTATTAATGGAGACCCATAATTAGCCTGGCCTGTCGCAACGCGCAAAACATTCGCTAATCTTGCGCCTCCACCAGCTGCAACGTATGACGAGCTTTTGGGAAGGTTGGCGATAATATTATCTGGCACATCAGGGCCAGCATTGCGCCCGCGGCTTTTGAGCAAGCTTAGACGTAACGTCAATGGATCAACATCGATCTTGGTCGCGATCTCGTCTATGAAACTTTCAACTGCAAAGACTGTAAAATAGTTACCAACAGACCGAACAGAGCCAGTCGGCATGACTCTTTGCATCATCTCGTGGCTGTAGAAATTGGCTTCTACGGCATCAATGTCGTACCAATGGTCAGAGCCGGTGACTACAGCTGAGTGAACATCGCCAGGAACAACCTTGAACTCCTTTGCATCGATATTGGCATATGCTTTACCATTTCTGACCACCGGACTTGCAGGTGCAGTAACTACATCGTGCCTAAGACCCTTCACTCGTTGTGATGGCGAAGATACTGTTTCGTTTGAAATAGCAGCTTGCATCCTCTGTAATGAAATCGATTTAGGATGGCCCAAGTTAAATTGATCTTCTCGCGTCAAAATCACCTTAACCGGTCTATTCATCCTCTTACTAGCAACTGCGGCAAGGACTATTTGATCGGCATAAAACTTATCTCCAAAGCTGCCGCCAATTAAATGCGGGTGATAAACGACCTTATCTAGCGGCAAAGATAATTCTTTAGCAATGAATTGAATAAGATCTCCGCCCGCCTGGTGCCCAGAATAGATATGAAACGTACCATCGATAGGCTGTACCAGTGCGCTGCGTGGCTCTAGCGCAGCGTGCTCAATCATCGCGGTTCTATATTCAGCTTCCAGAATGTCGTCACTGGACTCGCGCGCCTGTTGCATATCTCCAACTTTCAACCATGAAAGCGGGGCCTGCTCTTCGTTGTGAATGCGTTCAGCTTCAAGCCAAAGATCATCCTCATTGAGCATATTTTCTTGTGCGACATCCCAATCAACTTTAATCAATTTTTCGGCACGCATGGCCGCCGGAAAACTTTTAGCAAGCACAAGGGCAACATCGGTTGAGCCCATAGACCCTCCACCGCGCGTAGGGATGCTCAAAGTATCTATATAACCTGGTATTTCTTCTGCTTCTGAATCATCAATGCTTCGAATGGTCGAACTCAAACGAGTTGGCGCAAGTGAAGCTTTGCCATAAATGGTATTTGGAGCATACGCATCTATTCCGTATCTGGCAGAACCGTTCACCTTTTCAGGAATATCTAGGCTGACTTTAGATTGGCCAATGATATTATAGTCATTTGGATTTTTGAGTTTTGCTTCGAGTAACTCTTCAGGAGCAATTCGGTGTTCAATCTGCCTTTCGGAAAGAATTTGCCCATAAGAAACTCTTGTGTCATAGGCTGTGTCTACCACGTACCCATCCACTGCATAACAGTCTGTAATTTCGGCGCCCAGAGAATCTGCGCCGGCTTCTAATAGAAATTCACGCGCGATCGCGGCGGATCTCCGTAATGGCTCAAATGCGCGTAAAACGCCCATGCTTCCGCCCGTACGGACTCCTCCCATTTCTCTGAACATGGCGCTATCCATCTCTGGATAATCTATAGACAGATTGTCCCAATCGAGACACATCTCTTCGGCGACCATCTGTGCCAGGGCCGTACCAATATGCTGTCCAAATTCCGTGTTAAAAATATGAACATTAGTATGTCCACTGCTCTGCATAGTAAACCAAACGCATGGCTCAAAATTCTCCGGAATTATTAGCGGACTGTTACTGTCGAGAAGGTTTACTACAGGTTTTGCTGCAGCTGACTGAAAAATCGCCAAACCAGACATGCCAGCACCGGCTTTGATTAAAAATTGTCGACGGGAAACCTCTAATTTACTCATGAGTGTTCCTAGATTGAATTATTGTTTTTATTCTTAGCAACTGATTTTATTGCAGCGTTTACGCGTCCGTAGGTCATACAACGACACATATTGCCCCGCATAGAACGTTCAATTTCCTTGTCTGAAGGATCTGGATTGTTACGGAGCAAAGAGACCGCCTGCATAATTTGACCAGACTGGCAGTATCCGCATTGAGGAACACGGTGTTCCACCCAAGCTTGCTGCACTGGATGATCACCACTAGTGCTCAAACCCTCGATTGTTGTGATAACGGCGCCTTCAACATCGTCCACACGAATTTGACAAGACCTTACCGCTTCACCATTTATATGCACGGTGCAAGCTCCGCAGTGCCCACCACCACAACCGAACTTAGTTCCTGTTAACTGTAAGTTTTCGCGAAGTACCCAAAGAAGCGGCGTATCTGGTTCTTCATCAATCAGGTAGCTTTTATTGTTGATAAATAGTCTGGCCATTTTTTCTTCTCATTATGTTGGCTTAGTCGATAAAGATACCTCTTAAACTAGGCTATTTGAAGCCCACAAACTCCAGTTTAACGAAACCTCTGAAGATCAAAATTGCCCTGATAAGTTCATAGTGTCAGCGTTTGCGCGTTTGGTAAACCATAGCGCCGCAACACAACGTCTTTGAGTACCTTGAGGCAGTTTAGCTTGAATTGGTGATGCGTGAGATAACCGTAAAATATCTCCCAAACAGTTGGTCGGAAGAAACCACTTTAACTTTCAATCAAAATGATGGCCTGGACTCTCCGGAAGGGATTATTCAGGCGTTTCAAACGAATTTTGGAACTTGCTTTTGAGCTACATTCATATCAAGAATACCTTGTATCATCGCAACCAGAATGCTTTTAAACCCGCAACCTGCGTTTAGTAAGAGCCTCCATGAAAAGCGATAGGTGGTCTGGTAGCTTTAGAATTCTAGACAGTAAGGCGAGCGGTAGATCATGAAAACCTTTTGATATCTGCTACTCGGCCCGCTGAATCACTATAGCTGGCAACTCAGCCACCTCTACCCCATCACTCTTAGGCTTACCGTAACCACGGTCTAGAATCGAATTAGCGGCAGCTATTCGCGCTGAATCGCTTGTTCCGTTGATAGCAACATCTACTAAGGTATTGAACGCTATGTCTGAATAAGACTTAGCAAGTTCAGCAAGTCTTGCACCCTGCTCTATCGTTGCTTTGTTAGGCATGCCAACTGGACGACCAGCGCCCTCTCGCTTACCACCATGTGCGGATATATTGTGCATCTTCTTTTTGTTTATCTGTGATGCCTCAAGTTACAGTCTACCAGAACATATCAAAACTCCCATTTAAACGCACACAGAGGCGCATAAGGATAGAGACACGCCGGCCCATCTAAAGCACCCCCCGGGAGCCTCTACAGCACTACACCAATTATTGTAGTCTTCGTTCTTTAAAGCATTAAGGCTCTTGATGACCGCACTATTTTCTCCGGATCCGTGGTCGATCACCGATTGTACCGCGCTCGATAAGTTCCTCATATTGTTGCTGAGAAATACCCACCTCCCCCACCAGCACCTCATGATTGTGTTGACCGAGGGTCGGCGCCGGAGACCTAATCTGCACAGTGCGGCCATTGGCACGAAACGGCGGTGAGGGGTTCGGCTGATTTCCAACCACCGCACGGTCCATCCACTGCCAGTGGTTCTGCACCTGCAGGTGAGGATCATTAAGCAACGTACTCGCCTTGTTAGTGGCCGCAGCCGGAATACGCAAACTCTGCAACCTATACATGAGCTCTTGCGCGTTCTGATGCGCGGTCCATGAAGCAATACAGTGGTCCAATTCTTCAGGGTCCGCAAAACGATCGTCAAATCCATCCAAGTTAGGGCCCACGACAGTACACAAAGCCTGCCACTGGGCATCATTAAAGATCTGAATAACCAGCCAATCATCTGCTCCAGCACACTGATAAACACCGTGCGGGCTGGCTCCGTCACGTCGATTGCCGGTTCTCGATGGAAGTGATTGGGTCGCCGAGTAGGCCATAATGCCATGCGCGCCCAGCGGGAATAAGCCTTCAACCTGCGACACATCAACGAACTGGCCCTCGCCGCTTCGCGCTTGATAGCGCAACGCAACCAACAGCGCAGCCGCGCCATTAAGACCACCCACAGCATCACCAAAGGCCACGTGTTGCATTGTCGGCGGATCTTGCTCGAGGCCGTTTAGATGCGGCAATCCCGACGCTTGTTCTACGGTAGAACCATAGGCGCGAAAATTAGCCCAAGGCCCGGTGGAGCCGAAGGCCGGCATCGACATTAAAATAATTTTGTCGTTTACCGACTTAAAGACCTCATAGCTCAGATTGAGTTTGGGTAACACCGCACCGGAAAAATTCTCTACCACAGCGTGCGCAGACTCCACCAGACGCAACAAAATTTCACGCCCACTCGGGTCTTCCAAATCCAGCGTTATTGCCCGCTTGTTGCGGTTCACCATATTAAAGGCTGAAGACTTCTCCGCCCCATCATCCTCAATCCATTCGGGTGTTGCTTCCCAACTGCGCCACCAATCAAAGCGCTCACAGCTTTCGATCTTGATCACGTCTGCGCCCATATCGGCCAGTTGTCGGCACGCCAAGGGGCCCGCCCAACCCATACTGAGATCTATAATACGAATGCCCCGCAGCGATTGCTCAATCATGGTCGAAAAATTCATGGGTATGCGCTCCAATCGATGCAACCGCGCCACCGAAACTTGGTGGCGTCTGAAACAGCCGAAACGGAATGGTTGGCGCCTGCAGGGCTATTCCGTCAGAAAATTCAATCTTGGCAAACGCATTTCGATGGACAAATTGATCAACTTGAAAAAGCTCTTCCATAGTCGGTACTCGTGCCAACGGCACCCCAGCGTTCTGAGCCCGGTAGAACAATTCTTCAGCTGACAGGTGCAGTAACTTTTCGCAGATCAATGGCTCTAATAAATCAACGGCTTCAAGCCGACCCACCGCACTTTGAAACAGGTAGATGTCAGTGAATTCGTTCAGCTCTAATAGTTCACAGAACGTATGCCATTGGCCGGGAGTTAGAACGGTCAATCCAATCCAGCCGTCTTTACAAGGAAACACCCCTAAGGGGTAGGTTGGAGGAAAACGATTAATCCCAAGTCGCTCGCTTTCCAGACCAGTGTTGTAAGCAGTTATCGCGCCTACCTCAGTGAAACACAGCATGGCTTCAAAAATACTGGTATGCATCCGCAAAGACGGCGCTGAGGGGTTTAACTCTTGCGCCAGCACCTGACCCATAGCACCTACAAAGGCCGTCATACCGCCAACAATCTGCGCTTGATAACCTGTGGGGATCAGTGGCGGGCCCTCTAGGTGGCCGATGGTCCGCAACATCCCATTCAGCGCAAAGCACTGTGCGTCGGTACCAATAAAATCTGCATAGGGGCCGCTCTCTCCATACCATGAAATATCCATGCGCAACCTTATTTCCTCAGACAAATCGGCGCGACCATCGCTCAACACTAAATCAGCACGGCTCAGAATTTTCGCCACGGCCGAGTCGGACAAAAGATCCAACCTAACGCTTTTCTTATCTGCATTGAGGTAGCCATGCATAGCACTATCGCATGATGCGCCCTTAGTGAACGGCCGCAGTTGTCGAGTAGGAAAACCCTGTGGGGTTTCAAGATTAATTACCGTAGCGCCATAGTCGGCAAACAACTTTGCGCAATACGTGGTGGCCACTGAGCCGCCCATATCCACGACTAGTACACCAGCTAAGGCTTCTGACATGACTCAGACATGTTATTTATTACCGTGAATCGGGGTGGGTAAACCGCTTTGCAAACTCGACGATACAAATCCACCGGTTAAATTAAATATAAGCACTGCAACGCCTAAGGCTAGAGTGGCAACTTCAACGCTCGGAACCAGCAACATACCCAGATAGATCGGCCGCTGGCGATCACCAACATAGGCAGGTCATTCGGGTTGCCAAATGACTCCGCCCAGATGCTCAGCCCGTTGGCCGTGACTAATCGCTCTGACATTAACTTGCTAACCTTACTGCTCCACTAAGCGAAAGGGTCTGTGCCCACCTTAGCCGTAAGCTTTGCACGTTCCAGGTCGGCTTGACGCGTATCTTGGAATGGGTGCAGTGGTTTTCCAATAACACGTTCAAGATCCGGAAACTGCTCATACAAATGTGCTGGCGTAGCTTTTTCATAATCCATTTGAGGCCGCATGTAAGTTCGAAAGTAATGCTGCACCAAAGTGAGACGCAGCCCCGGTGCAGTTCGCTTCGCGGCCGCATGCCAAGTTCCCCCACCCCAAATTGCTAAAGAGCCTGCCTTACCTATCACTGGCACAACTTTATATGGCGTCGTCTCAGGATTTTCTTCATGCGGATGCGTCCCTCTACCGTAGTGATGACTTCCCGGAACAAAGATAGTTGGCCCGTCTTCGGGACCGTTGTAATCCGTAGCTAAAATCGACGCATTACATTGATGTTGAATAAGACCACCTCCTGACGGAACTCCATGAGCATCGCTGTGTAACCGCTCTACGCCTATGTCATTTTGCCCCTTAATAATCCAAGTCTGGCCCCCGAGTGTGGCGCTTTGACCCAATAACCATCGCACCAGGGTCAAGCTCACCGGGTTGACTGCAGCCTCAGCGAATACATCATCTTCTTCGAACAGATCCCAGCTCTGTGTCATCGTCTGGCCCCACGTGGCAGTGGAAGTACGATAGTCGTCAATTCGTATTCCGTTACGTTTCTCGCAAGCCCTGACAAGCGCATCTCGCAAACGTTGTACGAAAGTGCCTCCAAACTGCATTTTTTCTGGTGGGACAACTGTCAAGCCATATGCCTGCAAATCAACGAGATGCTTGTATAGATCGTATTTATCAACGTCCCGCATGATGCTATCGACTTCCGGATAAGCGTTCTGGTCAAACATTTCCAAGGTTTTCTTCTCCTCTTTTATTAATCTGAATCGTTTGGGGACTAATCATTGGCGGACAGAGATTTCACAAATCCAACCACCGATCGTTCTGATTCCATGTATGTGTCAGGTGCCAGGTCGCGAAACATAACGTCCGAGCCATGCGTGCTGCCAGGAATGGTCCGGCAAATGGCAGGCACCCCAGCGGAGAGCAGATTGCGATAGTAGGCAATACCTTCGTCCCGCAATGGGTCTAGCTCATTGACGGAGATAAAATGAGGCGGCAATCCTTCAAGAGCGCTGGACTTTGCATAGTAAGGCCAAGCCAGTGGGTTCATGGCATCACTTTCATCTGGCGTGTAAAGCTTTGCCAAGCCAGCACTCTCATCTAGATTGATCACGTAACCATTGTTTTCGTGAAGAGAGAGTAGCTGCGCCGGTTTGCTCGCATAGGCGCCGGATATATAAGGACACATGGCGTAGACGCCATCTATTTCATTCAGCCACCCTTCTTGCTTGGCTCGCAAAGTGGTCGCAAGTGCAAGATTGCTACCACCGGATGCGCCCGAAAGCACGAGGGTAGAAATGCCCAGGAACTGTTTTTGGGTATGTACCCACCGGGCAGCGGCGCAGCAGTCGTTAAGACCTGCTGGAAACGCGTGATTGCCCAGTAAGCCTCCGGCGTTGCGAAATTCCACCCCTATGACGACTGTGCCCGCGGCTGCCAGACTGTCCCGCCAACGCACAAACGGTGGAAAGGTTGTGCTCAGCATCACCATACCTCCGCCATGGAAATCGACGAGGCAAGGTAAGTCGTTTGATGTGCCGATGGGCCGATGAACGTGCAACAGTATTTCGTTCCCGTCGACCCCTCTAATTGATTCAGCGGACCTCATGATCCCGGCAGGTACAGCTACTTCATCAGGGAACATCTGCATTTGAAGAGCTTCCATCCTGGCACAATGGGTCAAGCAGTCCTCATACGAAGAGTTAGCATCGATGCCTGGAAATTGTTGTCCTTCAGGGATATCAGGGGTTGCTAAAAGTGCTTGTCGAATTCTCGGATCCAGCCGAAGATCGGCAGTCAAGAGCAGGTCAGGGTCGCCTAGTCGACCGGGGAGCGTTAATTTCTGATCCATCTTTCTCTACTGCGCTTGGCTGCTGAGCAAAAATACCGACATCATCGATTCAACTCAGTAACGTTGTTCTCTCTCGTCGCAGTGTTAACCTGCCACGCTTCACCGAAGGAGGCGATGGATTCGTCGACTATCTTCAATAGATCCTCCACCCAATTTTGCGTGCGCCCCGTCGCTGATAAGTCATGAGCCCTCTGTTTGTTCGCGCCAACCAACATGCAAGCCATCAGGGTGGGTTTGAGATCAACTTGCGGATCCACCCCCATATCCTTTGCTATTTCATTGGCAAAGGCAGCTTGATAACTGTGCACGAAGCTGTCGATTTCAGGGATTGGCGGTGGTGTCCGATCAGCACTCTGTGCGGTGCGCTTAGCGTTCAATTCCACCCAGCCGCGCCAGGAAGTAAGCGCGTCCTCTTCTCGCGCAGCCATGAATGACTTGAACTCGACCACGTGCTTCTCAAGCAGCGCGCCTATCAGATCGTTCTTTTTAGGGAAGTGGCGGTAAAGGGTTTGTACATGCAGCCCAGCTTCTTCGGCAATGCTCTCCAGCGTAGTGTCCTCAAAGCCATAATGTTGAAACTGCCTGTAGGCGACATCGAGCAGGCGTTCTTTCCGTTCAAAGTAGCCCTGACGCCGTAAATTTTTTGTTTGTACTGCCATGTTTTGGTTAGAAGTCCTACTAATTGCTTGCGCAGTACTATAACCCATACAGGATTTTTTTAATAGTTTTAATGATAGCCAACTAACATTTTTAATGATAGCGTATTTCTATTGCGTCAAGGGAAGAGGTTATGAAAATGAATTGGACCAAGTTTTTAGCTATCGCAGTGGTATTAGCCACAAGCGGTTGGGCAGTAGCCGAAGAGGGTGAACAGTACATCGAAGAGGTGATCGTTACTGCGACCTATCGTGCAACCAGCTTGATGGACACACCATTGTCGGTCAGTGCAGCGGATGCAGATGCGATTGAGCAACTGGGCGCGACCTCACTGGATGGGCTATTTCGTTCCTTGCCGGGGCTGAACGTTGCTGGAGGCCTCTCCGGTTCCAATCGAATGGTGGTGCGCGGCGTCTCGTCACAGACGGGTACTCAGTCGTTTCAACAGACCTTTTCGACGGTAGCGACATACATCGACGACACGCCAATGACGTCGGCTAATGGCCCGGCTCGACAGCTGGGTGGATCGCTGTTCGATATCGAACGTGTAGAAGTGCTCAAAGGCCCGCAAGGTACTCTTTACGGTGAGGGTTCACAAGGTGGCACTATCCGCTACATCTACAATGAACCCGACCCGGAACGCGTGGATTACAAAATCAAGGCCGGATTCAACACGCAAAACGAATCCGACGATACAGGGTATCGGGTGGACGGCATGATCAACCTGCCTATGGCAGACAACTTTGCCGTGCGCGCGTCCGCGTTCAGTGAAGAGAAAGCCGGATGGATGGACAAGGTTAATATCACACCCATCGAGGAAGACATAAACACCCTCGAATCCACAGGCGGCAGACTGTCTGCCAAGTGGTGGCCTACGGATCGACTATCCATTCGTGGTTCGGTCTTCTATGTTGACACTGAAACCGACGGTTCGCCGTTTGGACAGGTGCCTCACGACGAAGGGGAAAACGTGCGTATTCCAGGATTCCCTGCCGTGTCGGAAGATGAGTTTACGCTGTACAACCTGAGGTTCGACTACAATTTCGACTTTGCGACGTTCACATCCACCACATCCTACTTCGAGAGAGATACATACAGCCTGATAGAAAGTCCTGCATCCTTAGCATTTCTTTTCGATGCGTACGGCGGTTTCCTCGCCAACCTGCCATCGTTTCAAACCGGTGGCGCGCCGATTATCCCCTGCAACCCGGGCGTGCAAGATCCTCTTCTTTCCAACTTCTTTGCCTGCCCTTATGGCGACGGTTTGAATTTGACCGCTTTCAACAACGACAGCACGTCGGAATCGAAACGGTTCGTACAAGAGTTCCGCCTCGTGTCTTCGGGAGATGGAGCTTGGCAATGGACCGCCGGTGCGTTTTACAAGACCAGCGAAGATTTTCGCCTCGACTTCCAACCCTATATTATGGGCCCTGGACGGGAGGCCTTATCGCCATCCTATGCCCCAATCTTCTCGGACCCAGCCAACAATCACACCGATGAGTTGGACGAGATTTCGGTATTCGGTGAAGTCACGTATCAAGTCAATGATCAATTCGATATCACGGTGGGTGCACGGTTCTCCGATCTTGAGCAGGAGTTCGAGAACACAGCCACAACCACGGACGACCAACCGATCTCGCCCAAGCTGACTTTTTCGTGGCATCCTGGGGACAATCAGCTCTACTACTTCACCTACGGCACAGGCTTTCGTCCCGGCAACGTGAACAACGGCATGGAATTAAACGCTCGTCAGTTTACGGCGGCTGGTTTGCCGCAGGCGGACATCGACCTCGCTAACTCGCGTGTCACATTCGAGGGCGATGAGGTCACAAACTACGAGCTTGGTACGAAGCTGACGCTTGCCGATGGGCGCCTGGCAGTCACCTCATCCGCGTACTACATCGATTGGGAGGATACAATCGTGCTGGTTACTGACGCCACGATCCCCAGTGCTAACAACACCTTTAATCAGAATGTTGGTTCGGCACACTCGCAGGGTGTGGAACTAGAGTTAACGTGGTTCCCTATGGATCGCTTGAGTTTTTCGTTAGGCGCAGACTTCAATGAAGCCGAGACAGACGATGACAACCTGGCCAGCGGTGTGCCGGAGGGCAACAGTCTGATCTACGCGCCTGAACACAGCCTCTCCGCGAGTATGGATTGGAGCTTCGATATCGGCGCGTTCGACGGACGGCTACGTTTAGACCATCAACGAGTAGATGAGCAATTCGCCGATATCTCCAACACCACGCGGATCGAAGAATACGATCTGACGAACCTGCGCTTCACGTTGACAGACCCGTCAGACGGCCGCTGGTCAGCGGCCATATTTGCCAACAACGTTACGAACGAAGACTCTGTAACCAATGCTTTTCCGCGTTTTGGCACAGTGGCGTTTGTCTACCTGCAACCAAGAGTGGTGGGCTTAGAACTCACCTGGCAAGCGCAATAGCGTCTTTGCCAGGTACCCGGCAGGGTTGCCTAAGCAGCCTGCAGCCAATTAGCTCGATCTTATCGGGCTATTCGTGGATCCGGCCTCAAATGGATATTTTTCTTAAGAGTAAACAGCCATGGATTGAGTTGACTGAAGATACTCAAAAGTTTCAAGAAGGCCCAGCCTAGCAAGCGCACCGGTAAAGCCAACAGATCCCGACAAAACACAACGACTACAATAGGGCGTCTCGAAAAACGCCCTATCGGCGCACTGGGCCTCCGTGCGTGCAACTTGCACTCAATCTCTTTGCTTCGCCAGGGCGGCTTCACCCATCTACGGGTTTGTGCCGTTAATCATGTTCTCGGCACGCGCCCTGATCATCTCATCGAAGTGATCGTGCGTCAGGATATACAACCGATCCGCACGTATGGCATCAAAAACGATCTCGGCGAACCACAAAACGATGGCGCAGGGCCTTTTCTAAACTTCTCCGGGGCTATTGTGTCTGCTACTCTAGCCAACCTTTTTCGCGCAGTGCTTTTGTTAGCCAACTTAGTTCGCTCTGCCAATTTATGACTGAAATTATGGAGGAAAAGTCGTCAGTCCAATATGCGGTAAAGCGCTCGTCGGGCCATTGACCGTTAAGTACTTTCTCTGGGATCTGTTTTAGAAACGCTTCGTTTTTGGTGACGAGAACCCAACTACTGCTAGTGGCGACCGCTCGTCTGTCCTGTTTATCAATCACCAGCAAGGCTTCCATACCTATTTCTTGAGCCATGCGTTTAACGAGATTTTCAAGGCGCATGAAGCGGTTAGAAGTATGAATGGCTAGGATGCCATTTTCAGCCAAGCTGCTTTTGTAAATTTCAAAAGCTTCTATGGTCAACAAATGCATAGGAATCGAATCGCTTGAAAAAGCATCCGCAATTATGAGGTCGTACACAACTTTATCTTTGCTCTTCGCCAAGTATTGAAGCTGCAATCTGGCATCGCCCAAGGTAACCTCATAAGTTCCCTTGCATTGATCTAAGTATGAAAAATTAGTTTCTGCTACGTCTAGGACAAGTGGGTTAATTTCGTAGAAATGAATTGTGTCACTTTCCTCAAGCCATGCGCATACCGTGCCAACACCAAGACCAATAGCTGCCATTTTGACGTTTTTGTTTTGCGCGATGTTTTCTGGGGAATGCAAAAACTCAATGGATTTTCCAAGCCCGCTGGAGGCAGAATAATATGCTGTAGGCGTAAGGGGTGCCGATAAATCATTGCTTTGAGAGCCATGCAAAGTTCGGCCATTGGTTAGAGTGCGTATTTTTTCAAAATTCGTAACTGTTAAAATTCCGTATTCATTTCTATCCTGCATGACTGTACTGGCTTTTAGCAATTGTCGGTCGATAGAGCTAATAACAATTGATAATGTTACCAAACCAAAAACCAAGTGCAGGGGAAAAACTTGCAGTGAACTTTTGGCAATAGTAGCTAAAGATCTTGCTCCTGATTGAAACACGATCCAAGCCAGTAGGAGCGGGATACAGAAAAACATTAGGCGACCTTGAAAGCGATAGTAAGGCACAAGTATTTCTGGAGAAACAATTGCGACATAAATGCCGCTTGCAGCACTACCTGTGATCATTAGCAGTAGAATAAATTTGCTACGAACATATTTAGGGGCTTCAGATCGATCGATATTAGCAAAATGTTGGTTTGCCAAACTAGCCAGATAGATGACTAGTATTAGAATTAGAGAGAGTTGGTATTCGTAAATGCTGGGAAATATTTTCGGAGAAATTACAGCAACAAATACACCGCCCAAGGCGCCTCCAACTGCAACTAAAAGATAAAATTTGGTTAGATGCTGTTGCGTTGGCTTAATCAGCGAAAGCTCTCCGTGACAGCACATTGATGCGCTAAAACAAACCATAGAGTAAGCGATTACTTGAAAAGTAATCGGAGCTGAATTGCCAGCTTCTAATACAAAACAAGATAGCACTGTCGATATAAGCAAAAGCGGAAAATATAGTTTTCTCAGATACCAACGTGAATGCTCAAAGCAAATAATGAAAGAAATTAGATACAAACATAAGGGAAGTATCCATAGAAAAGGCACGGCGCCAACCTCGTTAGTCATGAGGTTGGTGGTAGCGAGTAACGATATAGATGCCAAGATTGGTAATGTCAGCCAGAGTGCGGTGACATTTTTACTTGCTGCAGGAGGTTCATGCTCATCGTTAAAGGAGCGCTGATTTACAGCAGGGGATAGCTGTTGGTACTTATACCCCAACATGGCCATTAATATGGCAAAGAGAACAAACCCTGCAGACCAAATACTAGATTGGTTAGACAAAGAAAAAACTGGCTCAATCAGAAAAGGGTATGAGATTAGGGCCAATAACGAACCGGCGTTTGAAAGCGCAAATAATCGGTAGGGAGATTTGTTGGGGTGAGTGCGACTTTGCCAAGATTGTATGAGAGGGCTGGTAGACGAAAGAATGAAAAATGGCGCGCCTATGCAGGCTACTAACAACAGTAAAATACTGAGAGTAGGAGCAGATCCGTCAATGGGCATCCACGAGTCATCAGGCTTAATGGGTAAGCACAGCGCTGCGATTATTAGTAGAGATGTATGAATAATCCATTGACGTCTGGGCACTAATTGCTGGCTGATGAAGTGTGAGTATGAGTACCCCAGCACCAATATAACTTGGAAAAACAACATACACGTTGTCCAAACCAATGATGAACCACCAAACCACGGCAAAATGAAGCGCGCCACCATCGGTTGAACTTGAAATAATAGGAAGGCACTGATAAAGATTGTAACCGCGTAATGAAACAACTGTTTAGGTCCTTGTGGTGTTAGTGCAACGTGATATAGAAGAACTATACCGATTTTCAACGCCGATCTTGATTACTCTTTTACATTTCGTTCGCGATTTTGCTCTTGCGCCTGACACATTTACTTCTGTCCAACTGCCATTAGCTAGCATGGATCCAGTTCCTAAGTCTTGCGCGGCGAGCACTTCCACTTCTAACAAACCTTAAGCTGTTCCCACACTTCAACGCTACCGGCTTCTTATCGTTGAAGTTACGGCTAAAAATATTGATAGATCGCGGATACACCCACATCTATTAATATGTTGGATGAAGATGTCAAAATCGAGAAAGGACGCGACATCGCGAACAAGTTATAAAGACAGCTTTATGCTGCCACCTAATTCGCTGCTGCTCTAATAAGGACTAAAATAAATTTGTTGGCGGAGTCTCAATCTGAACTTCTTCAGCAACACTTTTCCTCTCCACCATAACTGCGCGAAGAGAAGTAAGCTGTTCCATTACATCGCCGTGATAGTTGGGTACAACATCAGGACGAAAAGCATTGAACGGAGAAGGCGCAACTGCATCATCGGACAATGCCCAATGCTCTACAGAATTTTCTTTTTGTACCATCCATGCTTCGAAAACAACTTGCTTAGCCAGCTCACTGGGCTCAAATAGCCATACTGCCCTCAAGGACCCTTGATGATCATTTAAACCCAGCAGGTTATGTTCTATTTCCCAACTGCAATGATCACTAGATGCCCGACCTTGAATCCAACCGAGCAACGTTTGCAACCGATTGATACGATAAGGCTGTTCTTTAGACCGACTTGCGCTGATAACCGGGAAGCCTAAATTTTTTAACACTGTTTTGTCTCCATCCTTATGCAGTAAATAACATCCGCTCCTTCGCAGTTAGCGTTGGCGGCGCAATCATTCGATCCACAATTTACGCTAGGCGCTCTTCAGTTTTAGCAACCGCGTCCAAAACGCTAGACTGCTGCGAAGTAAGGCTATCTCGGTTCTCTATAATCGAATCGCGATTTTCCATAGAAACCTCGTATGCTTCGTTTAACATCCTTCTATTATCCGCGGCTCCCTGCAGGAGTTTGGACAATGTAGCATCGTATTTCCGTGCGTCTTTCAGCAGTGTTTGAGCCGTCGCCATGAGTTGAGCTGCATAGTCCTGTTGACCTGTTTTACTCTCAGGATCCACTTCACCACCGCCCAAAATACGTTCATTCTCAACCAACTGTTTGGTGTTGAAAGTAGTTATCTGGACATTAAGATTGTCGATTGTTCGATTAACTTCTTGTAACGAGCCATTAATCTCTATCAACCTTTGACTGATCTCTCCGATGGTTACGTTCATGGCATTCTTATGGTCAAGAAATTGCATTCTGGCATCGGCAGAAAGATTTTTTAAATCCTCTGCTTTTTCAACATTTGCTTGAAGCAATGCAATACGGGCGTGGATCAAATCGTCCGTATTCTGTTGGGCCAGATGTCGATCACCGAGAAATGCTGCAGCATAATTTCTCAATACCAGCGCCCTGTTCTCTTCAATAACCGAGCGAGTGGCGTAAGCTTTAGCTGCATTTCCCGTTACATTTCTTTCTAAATCGTAAAGCATTTGCGTAATTGTCATTCCTGACAACTTTGACTCTGCGTTAATCATGGGTTCCTCCAATCTCTCATAAACGAACTTCTTCAATTCGCTGTATTATTAAATAAAGTCGACTTTATTAGTCGACGCAAGATCACTTAAGCCTAGTTGCCTAGGCGCTTAGTCGCTTAGTCGCTTAGTCGCTCGATGAGCTTTTCTTATCATCAACAACTTCCTCAACCACACCATTCATACTGGGCCAGGGACCAAGCGGCCATGGCTTATTGTCAGAATGAAAAAGCACGTAACTCAGGGAGCCGGCAATCGCCTCTACCAGCGCGCCTGAAAAAGTCGCAACTCTTTCATCTACCTGCCCTTTAATTAAATAAAACGCTGCACTTATTAGCACTAACAATGGCACCAAGTAGATCACTTCTAGGTAAAGAACTATTGTAATGAGGACAACAAACGCAATTTTTTTCCAATCTTTTCCCTTGGGTGCGCGAGCCAAATCTTGTTTGGCGCTGACTTCTTCCGAGGCCATATTTTCTTCCAATTTTTCACTCATATAGAAATTTTCCTTCTTTTTAACATTCGACTTTTCCTACGGACAACTCATTCGGTCACCATCACACATGTATCCACCAAAAATACTGTTAGCGTCGGCATCATACGCAGGCGACTGCATACGGACCGTCGCCTCAGCGCTTATGATAAAACCTGTACTATCTCGTTCTCGATTTTTCGAACCGCCTCTACCGCTACACAAATCTTCATAGCTCGCCAGACTCCTAGACGATGCTGCCGCTTCATTGGCATAACCCCTGTTCAAATCTGAAAATCTAGGCTGACTCTTATCTTCATACTTGTGGTACGAGGCACTTTTCGTGCGATTAAGCTGGCTCAAACTACTGATCATCCTACTGACCATCGGCACTATAAGTTCGTAGCAATACTGAACTCTTATTTTAAGTAGGTTCGCATCTTGAATGGTCACATTGGCTCTGGTTCTAGTGTCTCTGTACATCAACTGCGAATTTGGTATGTACGTAATGCGATCCGAGTTTCTTTCGCCGAACCCCGAGAAGCTAGTTGAGAAAGCGGAACTTGATGGACTGACCCGAATAATCCGGACAAACCCATCCACTTCATTAGCGGCGTCTTTCCTTCCTCCGCCACTATCTATACCCATTGCGATATCTCGCGCGACCTCGGGCCCGCGGCTCGAATTGGAAGTCGTGAATAGCGGGGCTAAACCTCTGGTTAGGCCCTTCCTAATCCCAGTGTAGGTCGCGTTGTTCAATGCTCCTATTCTTGCAGCTTGAAATGTTGCATAGTTCAACGTTGTTTTTGCTGAGTAAATCAATGCCACCTGGACTGTACCAAAAATCAACAATATAAAGACCGGCGTAACAATCAAAAATTCCACCATGGCCTGACCGCGGTGTTTTAGACTTTTTCCTTTCACCATCACTATTTTTCAGAATCCAGATTGTTTTCACTAAGCGTTTCGCTCGACTGGCTATAGGTGGTTAGCAGCTCTATAGACAAATTTACCAAGGCTTGCTCGGCGTCTGTTGACGGAGTGACATTTTCTACTAGCTTTGAAAGTGTCGCGGCCAGTTCCTGCAACTGCACATAGGAGAGGTTAAACCAAGCTGCCGCATAGTCTGGGTTGGTAAGAAGGATTTCTTTGTACTGGGCAATTGCAGACGCCCTGTCTCCTTGAAAATTGGCGCAATTGGCAATCTTCAATCGACTCGCAGTTTCATTAGGTACCTTTGCGACAATTTTCTTATACATCTCGCTGGCCAGCGCGCAATTACCTGCGACATAGGCTAAACCTGCATCGCGAGTCAATTGACCCATTGCCTCCGCTTTACTGTTGGAGGAAGCGCAGCCAATAAATAAAAAAGGAACAAGCGATAGCACTACAATTCTGAATGTCATTTAAACGTCCAACCTTCAACAATCCCTAGTTTTTCTAATCGCCCAGCAGAAAATTCGAGCACCGTCTCTGCTCCGAAGCAAAACGACGTTCTCCATGGGCGAAGCTCCCTTGTGAGCTTCATTACTGTATTCTGTTCGTCTAGATACACCACATCTATCTTCATCCGCATGAAACACGTATGAATCGACGAACAAGAGTCAAAACGTACACAATCTATTCCCGGCAATTCACAACGACCCATCAGTCCCAAAAACCGACTCCACCAAGAGACTGCAACACCCACGGTTAACGCGATTTGGCTCTCTCCGTTAACAGAAATGAATACGCCATCAGTAATTCTCACTTTTCAACCTTCATCAGAACCCTCCATCTATAAACTTCATAGCAATAGGGAAAAAAAGTATCAAAAATGTTAGAGGAAAAACAAACAATACCAAAGGAACAATTAGCTTAACAGGAGCCTCCATGGCGAGTTTTTCAGCGCGTTGAAAACGCTCGTTGAGTCGCTGAGAAGCCTGAGCAGATAGTGTGTCTTTCAAGCTAGAGCCAAGCTTATCCGCCTGAATTACAGCTCTAACAAAAACGCTGATATCAACAAGATTGATACGATCTTCAAATCTTTTCAAAGCATCCGCTCTAGTAAAGCCGGAGTTAATATCACGCAGAACCACTCGGAACTCGTTCCGCATCGCGCCATGCGGTCCTTTATCAACAGCTTGTTTAATGGCACCCGCAAAATTAAGTCCAGCATCCACACACATAGTCAGATATTCCAAATAAACCGGAAGATTCTTTATCAATTCTCCGTTGCGACGAGATTTGAAATCACGAATCCAAACAACAGGTAACATCCAACCGAGAATCGCGAAGAAAACCGTCATCAACCAATTAATCTCATCCGACATATTTAGGCTGCCCACTACCGTAAGAAATGCAGCAACCATAGAAAAAACTATTCTACCCGCCAAATATTCCTCAGCAGTGAGCATGAAGCTACAACCATTTTTCTGAAGCATTTCCTCAACTTCGTTAAGCATTTTGTCTCTAAAGTTCGACGTGATGTAAAACGCTACAAAACGCACCAACGGCATAACCAACCGGAACATAGGTGGGGGCGGATCTAAGTTGTTTGATCCGCGATCAGAAACCATTCCAGATAACTGCGCGATCAACATCAGCGCGGAAGCCACAGCTATTATTACCGCCAAACCCAATAAGAGAAATTCTATATCTGTAATCATAATCAGTATTTTGTTCCGCTCTGCATACTTAACTATCTATGTTAGTAACTTTATTTATCCCAATGAAACCCAGGACTTGCATCGTAATAATGACGCCAAGCACAACATTCCCTATGCCAGTTTCAAACAGCTTATTCATTGAAATAGGGTCCATAAACCATAGACCAACACCAACTAGAATAGGCAAAGCGCCCATGAACTTGCCCTGCGCTTTACCCTGCGCAGTTAAACTCTCAATTTTGCCCTCCATAGTAAATTTACGCCGCAAGGTTTCAGCGATTCCAAAGATCGTTTCAACTAAATTTCCGCCAACCTCGCGGCTAATTCGAACGGCGGAACTTGCCATGATTAAACTATCAACAGGCACTCTCTGCTCCATCTGCCGAAGAGCATCATCAATGGAAACGCCCACCTGGGTTTTTCGCACTACCAAACGAAGCTCCTGAGCAAAAGGAACAGGAGACTGTTCAGCGACGGTTTGCACGGCTACTAAAATGCTTGCCCCTGACTGCAAACTACTACCAAGCATCATGAACGCATCCGGCAGTTGGGCCTCGATCATTCTAAAACGTTTTTTTCTAGCTCTCGCCCAAAAAATACCGGGTGCCAAGAGGGTGATCCCAGCAACAGACATCGTAACAACCGCAGACTCGATAAAAACCTGAGCAGCAACACTAAGGAAAATTAATGCTGCCAAATTCGCCCAAAGAAGAGTCACCGGGTTTGCCGTCAAAAATAAGTCTCGTCCCTCGAACTCTGCGCGCTCCAGATTTCGCCTCGCTAAAATGGATCCGACCACTACAGCCTTGTCCGTAAACAGCAAAAACAGTACGGCGATAAAACCGCCGACGCCAACGACGGCGAGGATCAAGGAAAATATAATTACCATATCAAACTCACGTATTAAAAATTTCCAAATTGAGGTTTATGCCACGCTCCCGAAGTTCTTCATAAAACACGGGGATTTGTCCGGTGGCCTTGAAGGAACCCCTAACGCGACCATCGCTATCGTACCCTTCCTGCTCGAAGCGGAATATTTCCGACAAGGCGATTGTATCGCCCTCAATACCAGTAATTTCAGTAATACTAGTGACGCGACGAGAACCATCTGGAAATCGGGTCTGCTGGACAATCATGTGTACGGCCGAGGAAATCTGCTCTCTAATTGCCATTATCGGCAAGTCCATACCTGACATAAGCACCATCACCTCTAACCTACGCAACATATCTCTCGGCGTATTGGCATGAGCAGTCGTTAGAGACCCATCATGTCCTGTATTCATTGCTTGCAACATATCCAGGGCTTCTCCTCCCCGGCACTCGCCAACAACAATACGATCAGGGCGCATTCTTAAACAGTTTTTCACTAACTCACGGATCGTAACCTGACCGCGACCCTCCATATTAGCTGGACGAGCTTCTAACGAGACCACATGAGGTTGAACTAACTGCAGTTCGGCTGCGTCTTCTACCGTTACAACACGCTCTGACATGGGTATATAGTTAGAGAGTACGTTTAGTAATGTCGTTTTACCTGAGCCAGTGCCACCAGAAACGATAACATTACGTTTCCAGATAACTGTGTTAGACAGAAGCTCAACCATATCCTCGCTTACCGCCCCAAAGCCTAGCAAGTCTGATGACTGTAGTTTTTTTAATGAGAACTTCCGAATGGTTAGGCAAGGACCACGCAGAGCAAGCGGCGGAATAATTGCGTTCACCCGCGAACCATCTCGTAAGCGCGCATCCACCATAGGTGAACTTTCATCAATTCGTCTACCTAGCGGAGAAATAATACGTTCAATGGTAGATAAGACGGCATCTGGACTACTGTATTGAACATCAGTTTTAACAAGCTTGCCTGCCTTCTCGACATATATATCGTCGTGACAGTTGACCATGACTTCAGTTACATCTGGATCAGCTAGTAGATCTTCAATGGCGCCTAGATTGACGGTCTCATCGAGAACGATCTTCTTCAGTCGGTCCTTGTTGATACTTTCTGGCACGCCTTTAGCTAGGTCTTGAATGGACTTTTGAATCAAATCTTCAAGAAATACACAAAGTTCCTCGTGGCCCATTTCATCTAGATGCACCCGACCCAAGTCTAATTTCCGCATTAGCTCAGTATGGACCAACTTGGCCCATGCCATGTAATCGCTCAACGGTGCTTCGACATATCCTTCCGTCGTAACCTCTAAAGCGCTATAGCCTTTCTCTTTATCAACGCTACCATCGTCTACCTTTTGATTTATCGCCTTAATTTCATAGTCTGCAAATGCAACTATATCGTCATGAGATAGCGGACCAAAGCGCTTGCAAGATTCACCATTGACTGTCAGCCCAAAACCTAAGCTAACATCCTCGACAAAAATACCAGCCAAATCCTTTTCAAAACGCACGTGCCGTGGAGCTACAGACCAACCCTTGACTCTAATCAGGGAATCACGGCTTTTACCCACTTCACACGAAGCTCTATTACACACCGCGGTTTCTGTAAAGTCCCCGGATTTCTTTGAAACAACTATTTCAAACATGTATTCGATCAACCGACGTTATTATTATTAGTACGTTAAACAATACTACTAGCGTTTCAGCGCCTTTTTCTCGCGAGCAAAATCGTCCGTGATATCTTTGGCTCTATTCACTAATTTAGAGTTTATTCCAGCAGCTGGGTCGGTAATTTCAATAGGTGTGATCAAAATCACTAACTCGGTTTTTCCCTCTGTAAAACTCTTGCTCCGAAATAAATTCCCTAATAGTGGAATATCTGATAACCACTTAATCCCGGAGTACGCCAGTTGCTCATCTTTCTGAATAAGACCGGCTAGCGCCAGAGTTTCACCGGGCATCAATTTGATATCATTTTCACTTGAACGCTTTTTGAATGCGGGCTGACCATCCACTGAGTTTGATAGATCTAATGAGCTAACTTCAATACTTACCCGCGCTGAAATGTTGTCGTATTCGTCAATAGTTGGCTCTACTTCCAACAAAATGCCGTAGTCCTTATAAGTTACAGACTGCCCGCTTACGGAGCTTGTGACGACTGGAACTTCTCCACCGACTGTTAGGTTAGCTTTTCCACCACTACGCGCACTGAGGCGAGGATTCGTAAGAGTCATTGCAGCGCCATTAGACTCAAGCACATTGATCATAGATGTGATCGAAGTACCAATACCCCACTGGGTGTAGCTCCGTCGTTGCGCTCGTGCCAGTTGACGTTCCTGCAGCACAGACAAATCGCCATCGTCAGCATTTGGTTGTATTAACCCCAAAATATTCACCGGATTCATTGCAGCGCCGATGACGCTTGCAACCGGGCTACTGCCATTTTCGTTAGCAGTAGAAAAAGTGCCAAGGTTGTCGCTACCCCAAATGTTTTCATAACCCAATGAAGGTCCAGCGAAACCCTTGGACCAGTCTATGCCCAACTCTTCCGTGACATCACGACCAACTTCAGTGATGCGCACATCGAAATGAAGCATTGTTTGCTCAAACTCAGTTTTTTCCCGAGCTAAGATCAATATATCGTCATAGCGTTCTTTTAAGGTCTTGACCCTTTCCAAATCGCTTGCGTCAAGTTGCCCATCGACAATAATCCGGTTGCCAATCGTACGAACCTTAACACCGTTAATGTCGCTCAAGAGCGCTTTCACTTCCATAGATTCACGCCATCCGTTACTGGCGACCACCACAATAGGGAGAGTTTTACGCGAGCCATTTTTGAACCACACTATGATATTGGTCTCGCCTTCCTGTTCAGCAATCAGGATTACTTCGCCGCTTTTCAACATCGTTGTACTGAGAATTTCTGTGTCACCAACGGAAACGCGCCCGGCGCCGGAGGCCTCTAGAACTGTGGATTGACCTACAAACAGTGTCATTACGGCAGGCCATTCAGCGAATGCTGGCGCCTGGAATAGATAACATAACGAAGCCACGACCATGGCTAATGTACGTTTTACAGTGCGTATAACTACCTTTCTCGTTCTAAAAATCATTGCTGTTTCCATTATTGCAAACTCACCTTAACTACTGGCGTTATTCCTTCTTCGGCTGTTCCGCCTGCGACAAAATCCACGAGGCTTGATCTTATCGATGTAGGAGCGGTATCGGCGTCTACGAGTCCCTCTGTATCGATCGTATCGATCGTACCGATCGAAACGCCAGTAGCCAGAACCTCTCCTGACGCGGAAACCACCATGCCATTCTGATAGGTACCTATTTCCCTGCCCGAAGCATCTATCACCTTACCGTCTACCAAACTACCGATCACTTCGCCTTGTGCGTTGCGAACCACTGTTTCTTTGTCAGTCAATTCCAACTCCAAACCGTTAGCGTCCAGCGCTACGCCAGATTCAAGACTCCCTAAAACAGCACCATCACTTGAGACAGCGCGACCCCTTTTGTCTACAAGACCAATGACATTGCCCTCGGCATCTAGGACATTACCGTCGACAACCTTGCCTACTATACGACCTGAACTGTCGCGAACAACGGTAGCTATTTCGGCAATCTGAAAAATGGGATTATCAATAGAAACATTCCGGCGTACCTCACCAAGAGCAGTACCGTCCAGCGCTACGGCTTTGCCATCAACGATTCTACCTACGATCTTACCCTGTGCATCAAGCACTTGGTCACCAACGATAGTGCCTACTGGTTTACCATCACTGCCGAGCACGAGGTCTCGCTTAACAGTACTTTTTTCTAAATTGACTTCTCTACCGTTGGCGTCTAACGACACGTTCTCAGCGATTTCACCAAGACTTGCGCCCGATAAACTCACCGCCTTACCGTTTTCGACAGTTCCAATCACATTGCCTGAACGGTCAATCACCTGCCCATCTACTATCCGACCAATAACGTTACCATTAGCATCGCGAACAACGTCTGCCACCTCTTTAACCCTGTTAATCGGATCATCGGCTGAAATGTTCTTCGCGATGCTTCCGAGGCTCTCGCCGCTAAAGGCCACCGCTTTACCATCTATCACTTCACCAATAACGTTACCGTCGGCATCTACCACCTGATCACCAACAATCCGGCCGATTGGCTTTCCATCAACGCCTAAAACGAGGTCTACACTGGGTGGTGAATCTTTCGTTAATAGAATGTCGAGGCCGAGATATTCAAACTCAGTTATGCCGGTATCATTGGGGTTACGCAGAACGGCAAATAACGAACCTGTGCGTTCCGCCAACTCAAGCCGCGCAATTTGACGAGGACTAAGGTTTAGAGTCAACAAGGTGAATTCCATATCGATACCGTCTTTAGAATTCTTGTCTGTGTTGTAGGTATATCTGCGCCCGTTCTTGTCCACTCTGGAGGACTCAATAACTTCCACGTTTTCCAACACAGCAATTAGTACATCGTCAGGCATTGAGCTGGCGCCACCCTGCGTTTCTGTATATCCAAGATCAGACAACTCGAATGTCCCCATCAAGTCAATGCGGTCACCTGGGCGCAAAAGACCATCAATAGAATCGACTTCAGAGACTCGCATGGTTCTTGCCCGTCTGCCGATTTCCACAACGTCTGCGAAATTCCTAGCCTTAGTCGAGGTCACTGCAAGCCAAGTCATCGGCAATCCAGTATTAACATCCGCCAACAACGTGCGATCTACCACCGACTCGATGTCCTTAGCCTGCAAAACGTTAGCAGGCGCATATTCCAAGGGGATACTTCTTGCTGCCAATAAATCCCGCTCTAAGCGGTCACCGCGGGCCAAGTTAATCCGAGGCACAATGATTGTAATCATTTTGACCGGTTCCGGTTCAGCAGCTAGCCGGTACTTCTCTTCGACCTCACTTAAGAAAAACATTGTCCCCACTGCAGCACACACACCGGCTACGACAGCAACAATTGCTAACTTCGACACAGATACTTCAGACATCTAAACCCTCTACATTGACTAAGGCAAATTTAGTGAACGGACCAAACAGCCCCATAAAAATTATAAATATCAAAACGTGCATGATCAGAAATCAGTCACATCTAGCGTTCAGCCGGCAAGATTTCCAATTATATGTCTTGCATTACAGAGCTGGTTTACCCCGGAACCAAGTCCAATCACTTGCGATGGATTAGCATTAACCGCTCGAAAATAACTCACTATATTCGTGCCGGAAGGGCCATTCCAATCGAGGGGTAACACAACACAGGTAAAGGTGGTCACAATCTCCCCTGTAAAAATATTTCGTTCGGCATGCATAACCAAAACAACTTCGCCGTCAGGGGTTAGGAAGGTGCCGTTCCGACTTGGGGGCCGGAAAACTGACGCATAGTACCAACCATCAACCAGTACACTGCCATCAATAGCATTGCCTTCTTGGTCAAACACTTGCTGGGTACCCATCATGCAGTCTCCGAAATATTCGGTTTCTGGCACCAAGTCCAAGGTAAAGGGATCGTAAGCTCTGCCGTTGACCGTACTGATATAGACAAACCTTCTCACTTTTCTACGCCCTTTTTTGTCTGAAGGGTCTATAGCACCACAGGCTGTAGGCAAAACGGTGTTTCCATCTTGATCAATAATTCCCGCTGCTATGCTGCCAGTTTGCATATCACCAGTATTGGACGTAAACACACCATCCGCATAAGAACCTACAACGTTGCCATCATCATCAATAACAACGCCATCACTCAAGACGGCACCAATATCGTTTCCGTTATCGTCCAGAAGCCTCTCTTGTCGTGTAAGACCCTCATCAGGCGCAGGTTGGGCTCCGCCGTCAATTCCAGACCCACCGCCGCTTCCGCCGCTTCCGCCGCTTTCACCGCTTCCGCCGCTTCCACTGTTGAACGGCCGAACCGCTTGACCATCGGAATAGGCGTGAACGTCCGTTATAGCATTTGAGTAACCTTGATAACGATCGTGCACTGCTCCCGCTAACTTACTTATGCAATTGTTGTAGCCTGGGCAGTCTGTGTTACTCGCAATAAAAAAGGAGGACACCAGTGCCATAGCAACGACCAAATATTCCACCATGGTTTGTCCGCGCTGAAACCGAATCACTCCGGCTCCTCGCTATTGATCAAAATCTGAGTACCTGTTGGTATTGGCACAAGCAAAACGTTACTCAACGCAGGTCCATCACGAAAAACTAATACCCGCGCACTGTCTTCAACAAAGCTTTGTTCAAGCGCCCAGCCTTTTCTGATCATAGAACTGCGGTAAAAACGGGCAAGCGCAGCCGGTGTTTGGCCACTTGCAGCCAGTGTAACCCGACCTTTTTTGGCACCGTCGTCCATAACCGTATCGGTAACCACAACAGCGTCGTTAGGCATTACCGCACCTACCCCAAGCTTCATATCAGCAATATTCACGGAATAGTCCGTCATGACCAACCGCCCTTCGGTACCGTTATCAGCCGCGACAAACTGCACTGTGCTCATACAATTATCGACTAGCGTCGACAACTGATTCCAAGGCGACAAGCTGGACTCAACAATTCTGTCGTCCCACTTCCTAGTATAAAACCGAGTGAGCAACGCCACATCTAAGTTAGGGCTATAAAAACCTTTAATGGTCACGGGTTGATTATTGTGGACAGCGCCAGAGCCAAGTATGGGGACCAACTTCATTTCGGGATGGACTGGAAAGTCATCAAAATCACATTCTGCAACGGCATAACAGCTAAGAAATATGAGAAAAATATACAGCGTTAGAGTGAATTTTTTCATGGATTATTCATCGAATTCACAAACGCCATCATCACACCTAACCCGTGCTGGATTACCATTTTTCACTGGTATAGGCTCAACACTCACAGAACCGAAGCGTAATTTGCCAATAGCGCTTTTGTTCCTGTTGCCAAACCCTTCTGCAAGGGCAGCAAGACCTATAATCGTATTAAAGACGTCATTATCGAATGCATCTGACGGAACGAGATCATCAGCCCTATCTTTATAATGCGCGACGCTCTGCGCACTCCAGCCGTCGGACAATATAGCTCCACGACTTGTTAGCACGCCGTCCCAATTTTGAAACAAAGCGCTTTCGATACCTTCTGTGAACTGACCATTAGTACGATCCCAGGTTGAAGTACCTCCTCCGTGAGCGTTACCAATATTTAGCGTCGTGCTAACCGTTGGAGTGTAGTAACCCTTAGCAGAGCTCATCAACGGAAAACCAAACAAGTCCTCATTGTCGTTACCTATAGCACCTAACAAAAAGTTAATGGGCCTCTTAATGGCATTCAAACTGTCCGCAAAAAATTCTGTCACCGTATAAGCAATCCCGGGCGTATCTTGCTCAGAGAATGAAGCTACTTGAGTGCCTCCATACATGGGGTTGTCACTTTGTACGTAGGTCCAAACAGAACTACCTGAGCCGCGACCTAAGTTCACATCTGCACTTTGGATTGGCCTAATGGCTCCAGAGGAATGATTCAAAAAAAAGCGGTTTTGAAGTGTATTGATAACTTCACTTTCGCTACGCAAAGCGACGCTTTCCCATTCATAGTTACTTATGACAAAGTCATCGCGATTATCGCCGGACAAATTATCAAACCAGACCGTCCGCTCCCATACAGCGTATCGACCAGCCACTTGATTCTGGAACTGCAGATCCATCACCTTACCCAGCGTTGGTACCAGCACAAATAGAGGCAAAAAAGCGAAGGCTACTGTGACCAAAAACTCAGACATGGCCTGACCGGATTGACTAGCGCGCGACACGTTCGTTATTTTAAACCGACTAGTATCAACCTGCACAGTTAGCGCCTCCAGCAGAACCCACAAACTGCGTAAGTCCATTAGCAAGAGCACCGACAACTCTGTCGTTGTTACGCAACGCTACGTTGCCTGCAGCATCGAGTTGCCGTCTAACCATCGATTGGAACGGACTCTTGACTTCCGCAACCGCCGTGTCAATCGCCCGATCAACTAACTGCTCGCCCATTTTCCTAAGCAACCACCTCGTAGCCCCAATAGCTTCGTTAGGTATCCCCGGCCCAAACAGTTCTTGGTAAGGTATCTGTCCAGACGCAACTAGTGTTGGTATAAGAGATGGCTCGATTAGGCGGGCATCCCAGAAGGGGCTAAACAAACTAGCTGGCTCCTCGGACCCTTTAGCATATGGTTTCATCGGGTTAGAAAAATACACTTCGGCTGAGCTTATCGTTGTCATCGGTCGTTCAGAACCCCAAACAGACTGCTGATAACTCCCTACGCCACTTGCCTCTTCGGCCCTAGCACAGGTATCAAGATCAAACCGTGTATAACCGATTGACATCTCATTTCCTTCCAACCAGCTGTCCGCCGGCGTCTCACTGGAATTCCCGATATCAAAAGTGTCCGCGTTATCACTCGTTTCGATGTCATTCAAATCTATCGCCAAAGCCACCGTGTATTCGAAGCTGCGTCGAGATTCCCTAAAGCTCTCCCCCAACGAGATAAACGCTGGAGGGCCGCCATAGTTGGTATTAACACTAGTCGGAGGCCCAAAAATATTTCCCCCTGCCGTCTGACCGACCATTAAAGTTTGGAAATGGATCTGTTCAAAAGCCCCATTATTTTCGGCGTCTCGAGGGTTTCCCCCATACTGTCCGTTCGGTTCATTTAAACGCGACCAATCGGTCATAATTTTTTTTGCGAACTGAACTTTACTGACTGTTTGACTCGCCCCTCCACCCAAGGGAAAGCCTATTCTCGCATCGAACAAGCTCGACTCGTTTAATAAGACAAAAGTCTCGCTAAAAAAGCCGAAGTCTATTCTCGCTTCTATATAAAGCCCCGCCAAAAGATCTAGTCCGAAGGAAGTGACATCGATTGCCGACCACCCAAGTTTCTTGATATCGCGAGCCGACTCCAGACCCCCGTTAGCTCCATAGGTGGAACCTCCATCTGAAGCAAGTACAAAACCAATCTGAAGGGCAAGATCGATAGTTACCGACATAATCCCATATTGCATTCTGAACGGGGGAATCATATCCGGCACCGTCAACTCAAAACCCCAGTGCCGGTCATTCGTAAATGGATCTTTATTTTTATTTACAATAGCCGAGTAATATTGGTATGCCTTAAGCGAATCGGCGGCGGCAGGTCCGCCAGTAACGGCAGGTGAATTTAGAGAAATCATCGATTCACCTGGAAAATAGGCCCTCACTTGGTCCCCTGCGCTGGTATCACCAGTGTTTGCAACACCGAGCCCCTGCTCCAACGCGTTAACAAAGGGCGCAGCATCGAAGTGATCGCCCGAATAGGTCATCAACGTGTTCTGCAACAAAAAATAGTAGCTAATAAAGGGCGCGTAAATGTCGGCATTATCACTTTCTAGCTGGTTACCCTTAAGAACGTCCTGATTTACCTCGAACTGAGCGACCAAGGTGCTTAGCGTGAAGAGTCCTTGAAAGACTCCAACCCCGCTATTGAAGTAAGAAACGATCGTAGGCCAATGGATTGATACTGGCTTTGTCGCCGCATTGATGCCAGTACCCATCGCTACATACGGCGCCGTAATTCCGCTGAGTATCATCGAAAAAGTTACTGGAATCGGCCCTATGGTAGAATTATATGGAGCGTAACCCGTAATGAATCTGTTCATATCCCTATAGCGCGCCGACCACGACATGAGAGCATTCACCTGCCCTATAGAGACTTCATTGGCCACCATCGCCCGATTGGTATACGCCACGAAGTTTTGATTTCTCGCTGCGAGCTTTGCTTGAGAGTAGACAGTGGCATCTGCAGCGTTTTCTAGCTGAACCCGATGTCTAGTTAGCTGGCCTTGGTTGTACATGAAGAGCATAAACATCAACGCTGTGGCCAAGAACATTAACCCGAGCACCATCGCCTGCCCTGACTGTTTGTCAGGGCGACTCCCACCACTACAACAGTGATACCTAGAAACTTGTATCGACGCCGCGGCGAGGTCTCCTAGCGAATCTCGTTCGGAAGTACTCTTCACACTGTTGTTTTAGGTTGTCTAATCTGTGCTCTGCGCTGACCTGTCTATTTTTCTGCCTGATCAAAATTACCTAAATCGTATTCCTTTTTGCCCTCGTTTTGAGCATCTTTTCCAGCTTTATTGCCTAGTTTTTTGGTTTTCCCGCCTCCTAGCTCAGCAGCAAGATCGCCGACTTGACCTCGCACGGTGTCACCAAATAGGTTGTAAACTGAAATAGCTGCGACCGCGACCAATGCAACAATAATGATGTACTCGGTCATCCCCTGACCGGCTTGTCGAGTTCTATTGCGAAATGAATTCATCCTCTGCGTCCCACGTCTTTTTTTATTAATCGCCCACACCCCCCTTTGTAATCCTTCACAGGGGCCTTTAATGTTTTCGAGTGAAAACAGCGGCGTATATTTTTCTCTCCGAAAGCGAACTGGCTTCCGAGTGCATTAAATGTGGGAAACAACTGAATGTCAACATTTTATTATTCCAACTAATTAATTAGTTCAGATAATTAATTAGTTGGAATAATTTGATCGGAGTGTTCGTATCGTCAATATCCAGAAAATACCGTCACTTTCTGCTTCTTAATTTTGTTCAGAGAATTTGTTTAGGCGACTCTGTGGGGATAGGTAATCGGGTTCCTTTTTGTGAAAGAAGATCAGGCTGGGTGATCTCTTTGTCAGGGTTGGCACTGTTGACAGAAAACTCAAATGGAATTACTGCTACATCCGCAGGAGCAGATTAATATTTCACGAGGTTCTCAGTCGTAAAATGTTTATACAACTTGCTGAAATTATCAGTAAAACGGCGGCATATGGGATTTTGATTCTATCAGTTGCGGTAACTGAGGAGTCAAGCAGGCCAGAGTTTTATTCGTTGGAAAAAAGCTGGAAAGATATTACTTTTGTTGATATTAGTCGCACGAATAAACCGTTTGAATTAATCCCAAAAGTTTTGTGTTACCTACTGGCGGATCCAATTCAATGAAAATTTTTGTGTTTTTTTTAGTCCCCGTTTTACTGGTCGGCTGTGGCGGAGGAAGCTCGAACAAAGATGACACGAAGCCCGTAATTATCTTACAGGGTGCGGCCAGCGTTAGCCTTGAAGTGGGTACAACTTACACCGATGCAGGCGCGACCGCTTCCGATAACGTTGACGGGACAATTACCAGCCAAATTGTTACTGATAATCCCGTCGATACAACCGCGGTAGGCATGTATACGATCACCTATAATGTTAGCGATGCTGCGAGCAATGTAGCGACAGCGGTAATACGCAGGGTGGAGGTTGTTGAACCTGTTTTAACTGGCGTTTTCACCGATAGCGCTGTTGAGGGGCTCACGTACACAACAGCGATTCAATCAGCCGTGACGGACGCGTTTGGTGCATTTGAATATCTAGCTGGTGAATCGATTGTTTTCTCAATAGGCAGCTTTCAACTTGGGGAAAGCGTCGCTGCGGCAGCACAGATGACGCCTTTAGATCTGATACAGGGTGCAGTTTTACCTACGACACCGAATGAGTTACGGCTTCTTGCCCTGCCGGGGAGACAAACGGGGGCAGACGCCGTTGCTTTTAATAAACTGATCAACATACTCGTTTTTTTACAGGCACTAGACAGCGATGAATACGCGAGCAACGGCATTTCCATCGTCGACGGAATCGGTGCCATTGTTGACGGCGTAACAATCGACATCACTATGAATAACGGCGATTTTAAAAAGTCTACGGGCCTGATCGAAGTCATGGATGCGGCGACGACAGGAGACCTTATCAGTTCTGGTTACATTAAGATGCCAGGAATAGCCCTGAATCATTTTTATTCAGCGCAATCGATCGCCCATTCATTTAAAGCCCTAGAGACTCGCACTTACAGCGTTGACGGAACTGTACAGACCAAGGACTCATAAGCACATGATGCTAATGGCAATATGCTGACCTGGATTAGGACGAACGCTGCTGATGTTACGGACTTCGCTTATATTTTCACTTATGATGACAATGGCAACTCTTTAGAGCGAAGCGAGGATAGGGACGGTGTCACAGACCAAATTACATCGTATACCTATGATGCTAAAGGCTATAGGTTAACCGAAACGAATGATACTAACGCTGACGGCGCTGCGAATAGTGTGACGACCCTAACCTATAACGCCAGAGGTGATGTAATAACTCAAAGCTATGACGTTGACGCAGACAGTATTGTGGACAGAATTCGGTCCTATACCTACGATAGCGCAAATAAACTGACGCTAATAAGTGTGGATTCTGACGTTGACGGACGTGGCGATACGGTTAGCAGCTTTACTTATGACGCCAATGGCTATACGGCTACTCAGGTAGATGACACTAACAATGATGGCGAGGCCCATGCGATTTATACGTTCGTAAATGATGGGATTGGCAACGTGCTGTCCGAGAGCGTCGATTTAAACGCTGACGGCACTGCAGATGAAACAACCAATCAGACCTACGATGCCCACGGTAAACTACTAAGGGTTAACTACTCTGACGATGGTGGTAGTGCTACGGATTATGTCATTAACTTCACCCATGATGCGAACGGAAATTTATTGACCGAAAATAATGGCAGATTTAGTTATATTAGAACTTTTAGCTACGACGCTGATGGCAATGAGGTGACTAACAGTATTGACTCTAACGCTGATGGAACGGTTAACGGTATCTATACCAGTGAGGCTGGCGACACAACTATCAACCATTTTTTTATTGGGGGCGATGGTTAGCAGCTGAAATTTACGGCGGAGCTGGAAGGAGAGCGCTTACTCCTACGCATCCATCAGCGTGTATAGCCAAGGGCGGTCCTTCTTCTACTATCGCTCAGATCGTGCCACCAGAAATTTCAGTCAACCTGAAATCTACGGCGTGGTTTGACTCGTTAACAAGCCTGGCACAGGGTGCATGATAGGAGCCTGAAAAGGGGCCTGATGTAATAGACTTTGTTCGTTGTAATAAAAAAATTCGAGTTCGTACCCGATTTTCTTTCTTAATTGCGGGGACAGAGCAACAAAGTCGCCTCAATACCAATCCTGCTGATATTCAAAGCGGCTGTGTGAAAAACCTTGGCAGAACCGACGTCATCCACGCGCCCGCTGCTTGCGCAGGGGTTCGCAATCTGTGGCCTCTGGTGGTAACAAGGCTTACTTTTCTCTGGTTTGACTGAGGTTAATATCAATATCTAGTATGGAATATTTCTTGTTGATCAATTTTGCTTGCGGCAATGCTTCCGACCTATAAAGCTTAGCTTCTTTATTCCCTTTAAGTTGCACTATATAAAGTCGGGCATTTGGGAAGTCTTTAACTGGACAGACTCTTATATGCCACGGAGCGCCTCCGATTGATCTTTGCTGATCTCCTGTAAGATCGGTCCAACTTTCTCCATCGATCCTGACCCAGAAAGCACTCGGAGGATTCGTGTCTAAGAACGTTCTGTTCACAGGCGTTGTAAGGTTTGATGCGTCGTATTTTGCGATTCGCGTTCTAGTGTTCGGTAGAAAACCTGCGATGCTAGGGTCGATCTCTAAGGGGTCTACGCCTAAGAAATTGGCGAACTTAGTTACTGCAGCCGGACCAAGGTCGGAATGGTTGTTAAGGTATTGCGAGATAGCACCTTGTGACCAACCGAGCATTTTAGCAGCTTCGACCTGCGTGAACTTCTTCTCTAATTTTTTCTCGGCCCAAATCCGAGTAAGATTTTTGACCGCTTTAGGTAGTTTTCTATTCGCCGACATTTACTCAACCTTAAATTTATATTTTTATGAATTCGCAGGGCTCGTTGGCTCAGTTGTTTGCGTTAATGGACTGCATTATATTCTCATATATTAGCTCTCCTGTCACCGCCAATATTAGTATATTGATTTGGGCTAATATCTAGGGGTTATTTTGCAAAAAAGTTCGATTGAAGCGTTAAAGATGAGAAGAAGGGGCAAAGTTATCGATGTCAGATCACGACCTAGACTATGAAAAAGCGGTCATTGAGGCCGCAAATAGAGGCGAAGATGTCTACGGTAGAGAGGCGCTGGACATCATCGCAGAAAGAATAGAGAGGGGCCTCTTTGACTCGCCACTGTTTGCCTATTTAGCGACGAACCTGAGAGCCTATCTGGACCAAGGTGTGCCGTTAGAGCGGGCGTTAGGTGTTGAACCTGAGTTAAACCCTGGCGGAAGGCCCAAAAAATATAACGATACCGAGATAGCCGCGGTTGATATTTTATTGCGCTATCACGCGGACTTTAGCCTTGAGCAAGCGAACATTTGGATCGAGGAGCGAATAGGTGCAGACCGGAGATTCGTGCAGAAACGCA
>Ga0209199_1000937_pt1 | contig 37546 bp, 27 predicted proteins | sample COGITO_mtgs_1105_7_FD_184805 | JGI IMG/M metagenome (GOLD analysis project Ga0209199, IMG submission 184805) | Pelagic marine microbial communities from North Sea - COGITO_mtgs_110523 (SPAdes) (version 2) | ecosystem: Environmental > Aquatic > Marine > Epipelagic ... | reverse complement strand
ATAGTTGCACCCCCTTTAACACTGTATCCAAGGAAATCAACGTTAGCAGACTCACGTGCTGGATCGGTAGGAGCATAATACATAAATTCTTTTTTGCTGTATGTCGTATTAGATACTGCAGTCGCTAAGAAAATTGATAAATCAGCACTTGGAGAATATTCTGCTTGTGCAAAAAGACCTCCTCTAACTACTATGCCATCATAATCTTTATTGTAACGATCACCAACTTTTAAAGCTTGTCCAGAAGTGTTTTCGTCATTAGTGTCATTAATATAAAATTGACCGCCTAAAAGATCTGCAACTTCATACCAGTGAGATCCCACGTAGTAACGTGCATCTATACCACCAGAAAGAACTAATTCATCGGTAAGGTTTGTTTTAACAGTTGATAATAAACCGTACCATTTATGTGCATTTCTAGAAGATGCAAAGATATCTGAAGATCCAAGTGCTCCTCTGTCTTTATTTTCTTGTGCAATTTGATCAAAATCAATTGGCTGATCTACATCTCCTAAACGGTAGCTGTCTTCATAAAATTTAGAACCACGTTGTCTTCTTCCTCCACCTTCTCCAAAAGAAGCATAAAGAGCCGTTGATACTGACGTATCGTCACTTAAGGTCCAATAGTGGTTTAATGATATTTGTGGTTTATGGTAGAAATTATAAGATAAGTGTTCAACTTTTCCGTTTCTGATTCCCCAGTCTGGGTTAAATCTTTTACCACCTTGTTCTGTTGCTCTATTCTGCTCAATCGTACGTCTGTTATAACGTTGTCCGTGCGTTTGTTTTGCACCGAATGCAGTAAACGATAATTTATGATTCTCATTAATGTTTTTAGATACATTCAAGAAATAATTGAAACCATTAAATTCAGTTCCGTCTACATATCCGTTTCCAGAAATTTTAGCACCAGAAACAGTCACAGCTAAACCATTATCCATAAGTCCAGTAGAATATGTCATCCCATATTTTTGGTACCCATCATTAGCAGTCCCCATACGTATGGATCCACCAGCTTCAACATCTGTTGTTTTGGTTACAATATTTATAGTTCCTCCAATAGAAGGTACAGCTACTTTAGAAGCACCAAGACCTCTTTGTACTTGCAATGTGCTTGTAACATCTCCTAAACCAGCCCAATTAGACCAGTAAAGTCTTCCGTTTTCCATGTCATTAACAGGGATACCGTTGATAAGTACGCCCACGTTTTCAGAACTAAAACCACGTAAATTAATACGACCATCTCCATATCCACCACCTGACTTAGTAGCATAAACACCTGGAGTAGCTTTTAAAATTTCTGGAAATTCTTGCGTTCCGAGCTTAAGCTCTATTTCAGATGCTTTAATTGTAGAAACTGCTACTGGCGTTTTTCTGTCAACGGCAACTGAAGCAAAAATTTGAACTTCTTCTAAGCCTAATTCACTGGCTTCTAAAGAAACAGAACCGAGGTCCAAGTTCCCTGAAAAAGAAATTGTAGTTGATACAAATCCCACATAAGAAACAACGATTTCTCCTGTTGCACTTTTAGTGTTTAATGTAAAGTTTCCGTCAAAATCTGTAGAGACGCCATTGGACGTTCCTTTTTCAACAATAGTAGCGCCTGGTAAGGGTGCTTGTTGTCCAGCGTCGATAATTGTACCTGTTATAGTGCTCTGTGCAGCAACTGATAACGTACACACCATCAAGGCTAATGATAAAATTTGTTTAATTCTTTTCATAATTTTAATTATGTTTAATATTAAGTTAAATTAGTTAAACAAAAGTATGAATAATTATCTTGTAAATATTAGATAATTGTTAAAACTATATCAAATTATCGCACACAAAAAAACACTTGAATTATAATAAAACAAATGTTTTTAAAGAATTTATTAAAGAATTTTAGCTATTTCTCTTGTAATGATTTAAAAGATTGATAGTAGAAGGATCATGGTTTGTAATAGAACCCGTGTTGATTTCATCTAGAATTTTGGTCGCTAGTTGTTTACCTAATTCAACTCCAAACTGATCATAACTAAAGACATTCCAAACCACTCCTTGAACAAAAATCTTGTGTTCATACATCGCAATTAACTTCCCTAAACTCTCAGGAGTTAATTGTTTGATGAAAATAGTATTGGTTGGTTTGTTGCCTTCAAACACTTTAAAAGGAACGATCTCTGCTGTCGTGCCTTCTGCCTGTACCTCAGCTTCTGTTTTTCCATTTAACAGCGCTTCTGTTTGTGCAAAAAAGTTAGAAATTAGTTTGTCTTGATGGTCTTTATTACCGTGTAAGGATTTTGTAAACCCAATAAAATCCGCAGGAATTAATTTTGTTCCTTGATGAATTAATTGAAAAAAGGCATGTTGAGAATTTGTACCTGGTTCTCCCCAGACTAAATTCCCGGTTTGGTAGTTTACAGGATTGCCTGATCGATCGATACTTTTCCCATTACTCTCCATAATGGCTTGTTGCAAGTACGTAGCAAATTGATTCAAATATTGTGTATAAGGAATGACCGCTTCACTTTCTGCCTTGAAAAAATTATTATACCAAATGCTTAAAAAAGCTAAAACAGTTGGAATATTTGTTTCAAATTCTTCTTCTTTAAAATGGGTGTCCATTTTATGGGCTCCTTCTAAAAGGGCCTCAAAGTTATTGTATCCAACAGATAAACTAATACTTAATCCTACCGCACTCCAAAGCGAAAAACGACCACCTACCCAATCCCACATCGGAAAAATATTGGCCGGTTCAATGCCAAAGGCTTGCACCTTGGCAGTGTTGGTAGAAACCGCCACAAAATGCTTGGCTACATCGTCTTGAGTTGCGTGTTTTAAAAACCACTCTCTAATGGTGTTTGCATTGGAAAGTGTTTCTTGAGTTGTGAATGTTTTTGATACAATCACAAAAAGAGTAGTTTCTGGATTGAGACTCTTTAGCACTTCGTTTACGTGATCGCCATCTACATTACTAACAAAGTGAGGTGTGAGGTGATTGCCGTAAAAAGCTAAGGAATCCACAACCATAGCAGGTCCTAAGTCTGAACCACCAATTCCGATATTAACAATATCGGTAAATGCTTTGTTAGTGTATCCTTTTTTAGCACCGTTGATAATGGCATCAGAAAAGTTTTTTATTAAAGTTTTTACCTTATATATGTCTGGCATCACATTAGCGCCATCTACTAAAACATTGGCGTTTTCGGGAGCTCTCAATGCCGTATGAAGCACGGCTCTGCCCTCTGTATGATTGATCACATCGCCTTCAAAATATTTTGAAATTGCATCCTTGAGTTCAAGTTCCTCTGCCAATTCTTTAAAAAGGTTCATGGTTTCAGAGGTGATTCTATTTTTTGAAAAATCTACATAAAAATCTTCCCATTGGATCGTGAATTCATCCGCACGCCCTGGATTTTCAGCAAACCATGTTTTCATATGAGCATCTTTGATTGCTTCAAAGTGAATTTTTAATTTTGCCCAAGATTTTGTTTCAGTTGGATTTATTGATTTTAATGCCATCAGTTAATTTTAAATATATAATGTTAGTTTATTAAATCGAGTTGTTGTCTCAAAGGCGTGATAAATTCCTCAAAGTTAGATTTTAAATGAGCTGGTAATGCTTTTGCATCGGGTAATTTTTGACGAAAGGGATCTACTTGCTTTCCGTTTTTCCAAAAACGATAGCACACATGAGGGCCACCTGTATTTCCTGTCATGCCTACTTTGCCAATCACGTCACCTTGTTTAACGTAGTCCCCAACTTTCACCATGCGTCTACTCATATGTAAGTACTGTGTGCTAAAGGTGGCGTTATGTCTTATTTTTACATAATTGCCATTACCTCCTTTTCGTCTAGACTCAGTGACCGTTCCGTTGGCGGTTGCTAAAATAGGGGTGCCAATTGGGGCTGCAAAATCGGTTCCTTTATGAGGCTTCACACGGTTTCCGTAATAGGCAATTCGTCTTTTCAAATTGTATCTAGAGGAAATGCGACTGAATTGTAACGGGGCTTTCAAAAAGGCTTTTCGAAGACTTTTTGTGTTTTCATCAAAATAATCGGTATTGTTTTTCGATGCTTCATTCATATAATTGAAGGCATAAAACGATTCGTTTTTATGTTCAAAAAATGCAGCCTTGATACTTTCAATGCCTGCATATACAGAGTCGTCTACATAACGTTGGTTATAAATCACTTTAAAGTTATCGCCTTTTTGAAGCCTCGAGAAATCAATGGTCCAAGCATAGATGTCATCTGACATGTCATAAATCAATTGAGTGGGCAAGCCTTGCTCTTCCATCGTTTCGGAGAGTGTACTTTCAATAAAACCAAAGGTTTCCTTTTCAATGATTTTAACGGGTTTTCTTTCTGTATAGGCAATGATTGCATCGCAAAATTCGACTACTAAATATTCAATTTTATTGGGTTGATATATAAAAACCAAAGGTTTATCAATGTCTTCTTTTGAATATAAAATGGTGTAAGGTTTTCCAATTCTTAAGCGTCGCACATCAAAAACAGCTTTTGTTTTTTCGGTAATATGATGTATTTGCGGATAAAATAAATGGTGTTTTTCTAGTAAAACCCCAAAGCTGTCTCCACTTCTCACAGTATCATTTATGACTTGATAATTATTGAGGTTGTAGCCGAATTTAAAATTATCTGGTTGAATCATCACCTCCTCTGTTACTTCTTCAACCAAAGTGTCTTTCGAACAACTTTTAGTGATACTATAAAGGCAGATTGCAATAAATCCGTACAGGAAAAATTTTAAATTAAAATACTTTTTATACTTACTCAACGTCATGTCCCCAATTATCTTTTTCATCCTGGCTCCAAAGTTCAGGAAAAAATATTCGTTTTTGGTATTTTGGATGCATATATTTTTGCCAGTTACTTCCGCCTGTTGCTTCGCCATCGCCCTCTTTACCTAAAATATAATGTTTTGCAGCATTGTAATGTGCCATCACCCATGTAATATTAACAGTATAATCATAGTGTCTCATTGCGTCGACAAGACTTTTTTCTTGTTGATTTTCAATAGAAAATTCTTTGAATCGTGTCCAAATATTTTTGGTATTACAAACTTTCATAAATGTAATAAACTCTTCTTTATAACGGTTTTCAAAGTTAGATAATAAGATGGATTTTTGACCTGTCTTATAATCTTTTCCAGCGGCTTGCCAATACAAGTGTTCAAAGGCGTGCTCAAAAGGCGTTTCTCTGTCAATATTGGCACGAAAACGCACATCAATTAGGTTGATGAGTTCTGTGGAAGCAAATTCAATTTTACGGTATTGAGCGCTTTGAAACCCGCTTGCCGGGGTGAGGGTGTGTCTAAATTTATTATATTGTATCACATCCATCCCTTCTCTCATGATATTAAAAGAGTTAGTTAACATATCAAAATAACGACTGATACGCATGAGTTTCTCTTGAAAAAAATCAACTTCTAAAGATGTTGATTCGGACACTTGTTTTATTTCCCAAAGGATCATCTTAAAAATCAATTCATTGATTTGATGGTAGGCAATAAACACCATTTCATCAGGAAGGTCTGTCCGCTGAATTTGCAATCCTAATAGGGCATCTGTGTGGATGTAGTCCCAGTAGGTTATCGTATTACTATGTAATAATCCTTCTAGATGTACCTCGCGATCTTGACCTATCGTTTTGTATTTATCCTCCAAGAGGTTTAATAGTTTTTCAGTAGTGGGTTTTTTTGTCATTGGTTGTTATAGTTGAATTTCAAAGGGGTGCTTAAGTCCTTTTAGAGCCTCTAGATCGGCTCTTAATGAGCCAACGCGCAAATCTGCTTTTATTTTCATTGGCACTTTGTTTTTGTCCGCCGTTACCCATAGGGTTAGGCTCTCTTCTTCTTTAAAAACGCGTCCAGCCATCACATAGGGTCGGAATTTTAAACATTTAATTTTTCCAAACGGAGTTTGAATCGTTTCTCTACCCAAATATTTTAATTTAAACAAAAACGTTTCACTGTCAAAAAATATATTAAGTTCCACAACACTTCCTTCTTGAATCGTTTCTGTATTGTAATTATTTCTTAGATAATAATACGCCGAAACCAAATCTTGAATGTCTTGTTCAATATCAACAGTCGAATATGTGTTTTCCTTCAAATCATTAATCAGTGCTTTCTTTTGCAAGTGATCAAAATCTACAATTCTGTTTTTGATATAGCCGCCTTCATCTATGTTTCTAACGAACTTATAGGGTTGGCCTGTTTGTTTATCAAAATGACTCTCATAATGATCTTCTACATTAAAAAACCATTTAATCGCACCTGTAGTCCAGCCTTTTCCTACAACTTTATAGACAGGTTTATCCTTGTAAGTGGTTTCGGATACTTCAAGAGTGGCGTTGCCTGCTTTCACCCACCCACTATAGCTAAGTTTGAACCGGAGCCATTCACCCGTCTGAAAAGAAGAAGTCTCTTGAGCCCATAAGGGCTGAAAGCTTGCAAATAAAAGGAAGATTCCTACTAATTTTTTCATGAAAACGAATACGTGGTGTTTATTTCGAACGATTATAATAGTTGTTACAAATTTGCAATTATTATTCCAAACTATAAAATGAATACCTCTTAAGTCCTAAAGATATTTTTTATTGCGGGTTTAAAAATTAAAACCAGTAGCCTACATTTACATAAAATCCAGAATCATTTGTTTCTGCTGACCAATTATATTTTAATTCGATAGGCCCAAAAATTGTTTCCAATCCATAGCCAATTGAGTAGCCTCCATAAGAAGGAGAGTTAGCCCATTCATTCTTTAAAAAAAGGTCGTCTCCAATGTTCGCGAAATTGGCTGAAAAATTAAAATGATGGTTGTTTATAAATTCATAATCAATCGTCGAAGAAATTTTTACAAAACTATTCCCATTAAGCGCAAAATAATCATAGCCATAAAAAGTAGTGTAGTTATTAAAATAATTTGAGCCATAGCCTCCAAGTCCAAAATGAAGTGCCTTAGTGTCACTATTACCAATTTTAAACCCCCCTTCAGCAACAATACTCATAGAAAGTTTGTGTGCGATTTTAAATGCTTTTGAAATTTGAGATTTGAAAATTGAAAATTCGTTAAAATCACTCTTGAGATCTGATGATGCAAAATATAATTTAAAGTCACCTTCAAAGAGAAATCCACTAGTTGGGAAAAACTTATTATCAATGGTATCCACCTTTAAAGAACCGAAAAAACTGTAAAACCCTTCATCTTCAAACTTGTATTCGGGAGTGTCAAAAACGGCTAAAAACACATTGTCTTTGGTAGTGATTTTTAAATCCTTCAACTCCACTCCAATTTTTATAGCCAAGTCTTTTTTAACCAACGTTTCTACAAATATTTGGTGCGTAAACTCACTAAAATTCATCTGAATTTTATCGATCTCTGGATACACACCTTCGTTAATGAAGCCTGCTGGGTTGGTAAGATTACTAAAACCTATATATTTAGAATTAATCCCCACACTCCAATAAAAACCCTTATCAATATAGTAGTCAAAGTTATAACGCGTGTTATCCCCAAGAATAAAATCTAACGACAATACATCGTTTTTAAAAAGCAATTGCTTTTTAGTTAGATTGAGAAGAGCTGCACTTTTGTACAACTGATCGTAATGCACCCCAAATTTTATAAAAGTAGTGTTTTTTGCTTCCGTAACTTTCGCACTGAAATTATATCCTTGACCCGCAGGAGAAAATTTATATAAAAAGCTGTCAAAATTATTGGTGGCTATTAAATTGTTTACGCCTTTACTAAAATCGTCAAAACTAATGGTTTCCCCTGTTCTAAATCTGAGTTTCCCTCTTACATAAGAAGGTGTGTATTTTTCTAATCCAGAAATTGAAATATCATTAATTTTAATTTTATCAAAATCAGGGATGATGGCCTCAGTTTTTGTGAAACTTTGAGCCTTAGCAATCGTTTTTAATTCCTCTAAATACTGGAGAGTTGCTATTTGCCCTTGGTTCATGATTTTGGTACCATCTTTAAAAGAAACAACCGAAAAACCTGAAACTTCGGGTTTGATATAAACATCCGTTAATTTGGACTTGTCTTTCATTTCTTTAGCAGCTCTAAAGTTGTTAATTTGAATCATGATGTTAGAAACGGACTCCAATTCATAGATTTCAAGAAGGTTGTCTTGCACATCTATTCCAATAATGATATCTAAATTTTTAGATTCTAAACCCATTATAGGGTAATTATTAACGATGCCTCCATCCATTAATACTTTATTATCCAATGTTACTGGCTGATAAAGTGTTGGCAAAGCGCTACTCGCTGCTATTGCTTGTGCTAAATTTCCACGATCTAAAATAACTTCTTGACCCGTTTTCATATCTGTTGCAATACAATAAAATGGAATTGGGAGTTTGCTGAAATCATCAATTTCAGTGACGTCTAACGTTAACTTTGAAAGTAAATTGAAGACATTTTGACCTCTTGAAATTGAAGACGGCAAGTGGATTTTAAAATTACTAAAAGGGAGTGATAGAGCGTATTTTTCTGCGTTTTTTCGTTCATAAAAGGTCTTCGACTTTCTTGGAACTTCATCACTTATTAGTAAATCAAATTTAGTTGACGTCACAATAGAGTCTAGTTGCTTACCTGTATATCCCGACGCATACAAACCTCCTATAACAGCTCCCATACTGGTACCCGCTACATAATCGATACGAACCCCTAAACTGTCCAACGTTTTTAGCACGCCAATATGCGCTAATCCTTTGGCGCCCCCACCACTAAGCACCAAGCCGACTCGTGGATTTTTACGTTCAGGTTCTTGAGAAAAACTCCAATGAAAAAAGAATATAAAAAACAAAATTAATAGGTTATGCATGGGGTTTGTTTTGATAATAATTATAAATAATCTGAGCTTTTGACACTCCAACAACTTGTTCTAATTCGTCTAATGCTGCAAATGAAACACGTTGAACAGACTTGAACTGTTTTAATAACTCTAAAATTGTTTTGTCACCAATACCAACAATAGATTCCAACTCAGAGTTTAAGGCCGTTTTGCTTCGTTTGTTTCTGTGGTGTTCAATCCCAAATCGGTGCGCTTCATTTCGAAGTTGCTGAATAATTTTAAGTGTTTCGCTTTTTTTGTCTAAATATAAGGGAATTGGATCGTTTGGATAGAACAATTCTTCTAAACGTTTTGCAATTCCGATGATGGCAATTTTTCCACGAAGGTCTAAATCATCCAAACTCTTTAAAGCGGCGGAGAGTTGACCTTTCCCCCCATCAATTATTATTAACTGTGGTAGCGGCTGTTTTTCATCGAGCAAGCGTTTATAACGTCGGTAAACCACCTCGGTCATGGAAGCATAATCATCGGGGCCTTCAACAGTTTTAATATTAAAGTTTCGGTATTCTTTTTTGCTAGGTTTTCCATTTTTAAAAACCACGCAAGCAGCAACGGGATGTGTCCCTTGAATGTTTGAATTGTCAAAACATTCTATATGTGTTGGCGCCTCAGAAAGTCTTAGATCTGATTTCATCTGAGCCATGATCCGATCCACATGACGGTCTGGATCTGTTATTTTGACCTGCTTTAATTGCTCCAGGCGTTGGTATTTGGCATTTCTTAGAGACAGATCAATTAGCTGTTTTTTATCCCCTACTTTGGGAATTGTTATTCTAAAATTCGCTCCTAAATTTACTTCAAAGGGTACGTAAATATCTTTGGATTCGAGTGCAAAGCGCTGGCGCATTTCTGTAATAGCAAGTTCTAATAACGCTTGATCACTTTCTTGAAGTTTCTTTTTCAATTCCATGGTATGAGATCGAATGATCGCTCCATAAGAAAGTTGTAAGAAATTGACGTAGGCATAACTTTCATCGCTCACAATTGTAAATACATCCACATTGCTAATCTTAGGATTTACAATAGTTGATTTGGCTTGATAGTTTTCCAGTATTTGCAACTTTTCTTTCAAGGATTGTGCCGCTTCAAATTCTAAGTTTTCTGCAAAGGTTTTCATTTGAGATTTAAAAACTGAAATTGAATTTTTAAAATTTCCTTTCAATATTTCTCGAATCGTGGCGATGTTTTCTAAATAAGAAGATTCCGTTTCTTTGGCTTCACAAGCTCCTTTACAGTTTCCTAAATGGTATTCTAAGCAAACTTTGTATTTCTGACTGTAAATTTTTTCTTGAGACAAATCGTACTTGCAAGTCCGAAGTGGAAACAACCCTTTTATAAGGTCTAAAAGTGTATACACCGTTTTGATACTGGTATAAGGCCCAAAGTATTCAGATCCGTCTTTAATCATGCGTCGGGTTTGAAATACTCTCGGAAAAGGCTCTTTTTTAATGCAAATCCAAGGGTAAGATTTATCATCTTTTAAAAGTACATTATAGCGAGGCTGGTATTTTTTTATCAAATTATTTTCAAGCAATAACGCATCTGTTTCTGTCTCTACAACGATGTGCTTAATCTCAACAATTTTTTTAACAAGCACATTTGTTTTTCCGTAGTCATGAACCTTATTAAAATACGAGCGGACACGATTTCTTAAATTTTTTGCTTTCCCAACATAGATGACAACACCCGCAGCGTCGTAAAACTGATAGACACCAGGCGTGTTGGGTAAAGTTTGTAATTGTAGTTCAATGTTAGGAGTACTCATTAATTCAAAGGTAATTAATTCCAACGATTGTAAAAATTGAAATTGCATTTTTAGTATCTTGCAAGGGTATAAGCCTATCCGATATCATGAATATTGTAATATTATCCCGTAATAAAGACCTGTACTCGACTCAAAGACTTGTTGAGGAAGCTGAGCGTAGGAATCACTGGGTAGAAGTGATTGACCCCTTGAGTTGCGATTTGATTATTGAAAAGGAAAAACCTACTGTTTTTTATAACAATAAGTATCTAGACTATGTGGATGCCATCATTCCGCGCATAGGCGCTTCTGTGACTTATTATGGGTGTGCAGTGGTCAGGCAGTTTGAAATGATGAATGTATTTTCGACAGTTTCTTCAGATGCCATCATCCGCTCTAGAGACAAGTTGAGGAGTTTTCAACACCTTTCCAAAGCGGGTGTAGACATGCCTAAAACGGTCTTTACCAATTACTCTTTTGATGTAGAAAAGGTGATTGATCATGTAGGCGGTACTCCTGTTGTTATCAAATTACTGGAAGGAACGCAAGGGATTGGCGTGGTATTGGCAGAAACAAAAAATGCTGCTGAATCTGTACTAGAAGCTTTTAATGGACTGGAGGCGAGAGCACTGGTTCAAGAATATATAGCGGAAGCCAAAGGCAGCGATTTACGTGCCTTGATTGTTGATAATCATGTTGTAGGCGCTATGAAGCGCCAAGGAAAAGAAGGCGAGTTTAGGTCTAATCTTCACAGAGGGGGGACGTATTCTTTTCACAAACTCAACGAAGAAGAAACAAATCTTGCTTTGAAAGCGGCTCAAAAATTAAAATTACCCATTTGTGGGGTCGATATTTTACAATCGAACCGTGGTCCTTTAATTATGGAAATCAATTCTACTCCTGGACTCGAAGGAGTTGAAAGTGCTTCTAAAAAAAATATTGCACAAGCGATTATAACTTATATCGAAAGACACGGACGCCCTTAGTAAGGTGTTTATTCCTATTTTAACAGAAATCAAAGAGTGAAAAAATCACAATTAAGAGCAAACTACAAAACACTTCGAAAAGAATTAAGTTCGAAACAGGTAGACGTTTTGAGTCTTAAAATCGCCAACACAGTTCTTAAACTTCCAATATGGGGATATTCATTTTTTCATGTATTTTTGACGATTGATCTTCTAAAAGAAGTACTTACAGATCCTATTTTGTCCATTCTTTCAGGAAAAGATAAACACATTGTGGTGTCTAAAAGTGACTTTAAAACTAGAACCATGTCACATGTGTTATTACAAGACAACACAATTCTTAAATTAAATTCGTGGAACATTCCAGAACCCGAAAATGGCATCCCTATAAGCAATGAACAAATAGAGGTGGTATTTATCCCTTTAGTGGCTTTTGATGTGAGAGGGAATCGAGTCGGCTACGGAAAAGGGTTTTATGATAAATTTTTAAAAAACTGTTCAAAAGATACTTTAAAAATTGGGCTTTCATTTTTTGAAGCGGAAACTACCATAGACGGTATCGAACCGCATGACATCCCTTTAGATTATTGTATTACCCCGGATAAAATTTATAAATTTTAAGTTGTTGAGGGCTTCGGAAACACTTTTTTATTAAACACTAAAAGCAATCCAACGCCTGTACTAATCGCTATATCTGCAATGTTAAAAACAGGATCAAAAAAGGAAAAATAATTACCTCCGATAAATGGAAACCATTCTGGGAAATAGCTTTTAAATAATGGAAAATAAAGCATGTCAACTACTTTTCCATGGAATATTTTGCCATAACCTTCCGAGGCAAATAAGGTAGCTGTTTGTCCCAAACTTCCATCGAAAATAATCCCATAAAAAACAGAGTCGATAATATTTCCGAGTGCACCCGAAAACACCAACGCTAGTGCAATAGTTAAAATTTTAGAAGTCTTTTTCTGGAGGCTTTGATAGAGCCAATAGCCAATGCCACAAACAGCAAAAATTCTAAAAATGGTTAAAAATAATTTGGCACTCGAATCGGATATATAAGAAGATATATCACTGAGTTTGGCACCCCACGCCATGCCTTCGTTTTCGATAAAAAATATTTTAAACCCCTCAAAAACTTTCAGTTCTTGCCCTAATTCAAAATGTGTTTTGATGTATATTTTTGAGGCTTGATCTATAAAAAGAAGAACCGCAACTAATAAAAACGTCTGTTTTTTAGACATTTTATTTCTGCATATTTTTTGCTTCAATACTTAAAGTCGCATGCGGCACTAGCTCTAAGCGTTTTTTGTTGATGAGCTTTTTAGTCACTCTACAAACACCATAAGTCTTGTTTTCAATTCTGTTCAAGGCATTTTTTAGATCTCTAATAAACTTCTCTTGACGGATAGCCAATTGTGAGTTTGATTCTTTACTCATCACTTGACTGCCTTCATCAAAAGCTTTGAACGTTGGAGATGTATCTTCAGTACCGTTATTTAAGTCGTTCATATAAGCACTTTTAATGAGATCTAAATCGTGCTGCGCCTTGTCAATTTTTTTAAGAATAATCGCTTTGAATTCTTCTAAATCGTTATCTGAATATCTGCTTGTATTTTCAATGGACATAATTATATGTGTTTTTGGATATACAACTTAGTGTTAATCGCATCAAAAGAAACGTCAATCCCCTTATCTAGCTGTGCGACCAAGTGTAGTTCTTCCGTTAATGTTTCTAGTTTAATGTATTCTAAATTTTGTTTTACTGCGTTCTCAATAGCAACTTCTGATTGTAAATAAACCTCAATTCGATCAGTGAGTTCAAATCCAGAATCTTTTCTTAAATTTTGAATTCTATTGACCAATTCTCTCGCGATCCCTTCCTCTTTTAAAGCCTCCGAAATAGTAACATCCAAAGCAACAGTAACAGAGCCTTGATTGGCGACCAACCATCCTTCGATATCTTGGGAAGTGATCTCTACATCATCGCGCTCCAAATTAATACTTTTTCCATTAATTTCAATAACTAACACCCCTTTTTCTTCAATTTGCTTGATGTCGTCGGGTTGTAAGTTATGAATAGCATTGGCTATTAACTTCATGTCTTTTCCAAATCGAGGCCCTAAGGCTTTAAAATTTGGCTTGATTTGTTTCACCAAAATATCGGATGCATCTTCTAATAACTCAACTTCTTTCACATTGACTTCATGTTTTACCAAGTCTGCAATGGCTAAAATATCTTCTTTTTGAGTGGTGGAGTTCACCGGAATCATGATTTTTTGTAAAGGCTGACGTACTTTAATTTTCTCTTTCGCTCGTAAGGACAACACTAAGGATGAAATTGTTTGTGCCTGCTCCATTTTACGTTCCAAGTTTTTGTCGATTAGAGTCGTGTCTGTAGATGGGAAATCTGCTAAATGAACACTTTCAAAGGTTTCTTTGTGTGTTACCGAATTCAAATCTAAATACAAGCGGTCCATAAAGAACGGGGCTATGGGAGCTCCCAGCTTCGAAATGGTTAGCATACAAGTATATAAGGTTTGATAAGCGGAGATTTTATCGGTTTGATACTCCCCTTTCCAGAAACGTCTTCTACTGAGGCGTACATACCAGTTACTTAAATATTCTTGCGTAAATTCTGAAATAACACGGGCTGCTTTTGTAGGCTCATAGTCTGCATAATAGGCATCAACCTTTTCAATTAATGAATTTAGTTCAGATAAAATCCAACGGTCAATTTCTGGACGGTTTTCAATTGAAATGTCCGCCTCTTCATAATTGAATTTATCAATATTTGCATAGAGGATGAAAAAAGTATAGGTATTATATAAGGTTCCGAAAAACTTTCGTTTTACTTCTTCAATACCTTCTACATCAAATTTTAAATTATCCCATGGGTTTGCATTGCTAATCATATACCAACGCGTTGCATCAGCACCGTAGGTGGACAAGGTCTCAAAAGGATCCGTAGCATTGCCCAAACGTTTGGACATTTTCTGTCCGTTTTTGTCTAATACTAATCCGTTAGAAACGACATTTTTATAAGCCACAGAATCAAAAACCATGGTGGCAATCGCATGAAGTGTATAAAACCAACCCCGAGTTTGATCGACGCCTTCTGCAATAAAATCTGCTGGAAATGCTTTGTTTTGATCAATGAGATCTTTGTTTTCAAATGGATAATGCCATTGCGCATATGGCATACTTCCAGAATCGAACCATACATCGATTAAATCACTTTCGCGATGCATAGGCTTCCCAGATGGCGCCACTAATGTAATGGCATCCACAATATTTTTATGTAAATCGATTTTGGCATAGTTTTCAAGCGAATAATCGCCTACTACAAAATCTTCAAAAATGTCATTTTCTAAAACCCCAGCCTGGACTGCTTTTTGCATTTCTGATTTCAATTCTTCCACAGAACCAATACAAATTTCTTCTTTTCCATCTTCAGTACGCCATATTGGAAGTGGAATGCCCCAATAGCGTGAACGTGATAAATTCCAATCATTTGCATTTGCTAACCAGTTGCCAAAACGGCCTTCGCCTGTACTTTTTGGTTTCCAGTTAATCGTTTGATTCAAATCAAACATGCGCTCCTTAACATCTGTGACTTTTATAAACCAAGAGTCTAATGGATAATATAAAATAGGTTTATCGGTTCTCCAACAATTTGGATAACTGTGCTTATATTTTTCAACCTTAAAGGCTTTGTTTTCTGTTTTTAACTTGATAGCAAGTTCAACATCCACCGATTTTTCTGGTGCTTCGCCTTCTGGATAGTATTCGTTTTTTACAAAACGACCTGCAAATTCTGCTACTTCAGGTCTAAAGCGTCCTTGTAAATCTACAAGCGGCACTAAATTACCGTCGGTATCTTTTACCAATAATGGAGGGATTTCTGGGCTGGCCTGTTTTGCAACTAGTGCATCATCTGCACCAAAAGTTGGCGCAGTATGCACAATCCCTGTTCCATCTTCAGTCGTTACAAAATCACCTGAAATAATTCGGAATGCATCTTGTGGATTGTCATTTGGTAGTGCGTAATCTAATAATTGCTCATAAAAGATTCCTACAAGGTCTTTTCCTATAAAGGATTTGACCACATAAAATGGAATGCTTTTGTTTGAAGGCTGATAGCCTTCCAATCCTTCTATGGTTTCTACTTCTTTAAATTTTCCATTAAATTGTTTCCCTACCAAAGCCTTTGCGACCACCACATTGGTAGCTTCAAAAGTATATTGATTGTAGGTCTTTACGAGTACATATTCAATTTTTGGTCCGACGGTTAAAGCCGTATTACTTGGCAACGTCCAAGGAGTTGTAGTCCATGCTAAAAATAAAACTGGCCCTTCGTTTTGCAAGAATCCTGGGAGCGATGCTTCATTTGCTTTAAATTGCGCCACAATGGTGGTATCCGTAACATCTTGATAGGTGCCTGGTTGATTCAACTCGTGGGAGCTTAGACCAGTTCCCGCTTTTGGCGAATAGGGTTGAATTGTATAGCCTTTGTAAATAAGTTTCTTGTTGTAAATTTGTTTTAGCAACCACCATACACTTTCCATATATTTTGGATCGTAGGTAACATAAGGGTCGTCCATATTGACCCAATAGCCCATTTTTTGTGTAAGGTCATTCCAAATATCTGTGTAGCGCATCACCGCGGTTCTACACGCAGCGTTGTAATCTTCTACTGAAATGGTTTTACCGATGTCTTCTTTGGTAATTCCCAGTTCTTTTTCAACACCCAACTCGATTGGGAGTCCGTGTGTATCCCAACCAGCTTTACGATTTACTTGAAACCCCTTCATGGTTTTATAACGCGGAAAAATATCTTTTATAGCACGTGCCAAAACATGGTGTACCCCTGGCAATCCATTGGCGGACGGGGGTCCTTCAAAAAACACATAAGGAGGTTTTCCGTCTCTTGAGGTAATACTTTTGTCAAATATATCATGTTCCTCCCAAAACTTCAGCATTTCGTCTGCTACGTTTGGTAAGTTAAGTCCTTTATACTCAGGAAATGTCGCGCTCATTATTCATTGCTATTAAGGTCGCAAAATTAAGAAATTTAAACAAAAAGGCGCCCAATAAAGCAGGTCATTTTGAGTTTAGAGCATATTCGTAAAATTATAGGTTTGATTTTCGCCTTACGAGTCCGATAAATACTTTTTTTTTAGTAATATTACGTGAACTAATCCTACCTATGTTAACTTCCTTTTTGAAAAGTATCTCTTACATTTTACACCCCCTACTAATGCCATGGATGGGTGCTGTGTATTTTTTTACAGTGACCCCAATGCAATACCCCCCAATTAAAGTTAGTTTTTGGTTGGTTTCAATTATTCTTTGGAGCGTTGCTGTACCTCTTGTTTTGTATTTTATTTTGAAAAAATTAAACCTCGTACAGACCATTGATCTGAAAACATCCAAAGAACGGGTTTGGCCGTTATTTCTGAATAGTATTATTTTAGGCTACCTAAGTTTTAAAGTTTTACCAGAATCTATATGTGTCGAATTACATTATTTATTCTTAGGTGCTATGATGACAGCAGTCCTAGGAATGGTATTAGCGTTACTGAAATTTAAAACAAGTATTCATATGATGAGTACTGGAGGAGCTTTCTTTTTTATGGTACTAATTAATCTACACTATGGTTTTTCTTTTAGCAATGCTTTTGCGCTCTTTATCATTGTAATGGGTGCGATGGCAAGTTCTCGATTGCATTTGAATGCACATACCGTCAAAGAACTTGTGGCAGGACTTGTTATTGGCGTAGTGCCTCAGTTGTTGCTAGTAAATCACTGGCTATAACAGATAGAAAATTAAACCAATTTTCAACGCATTCATGTCAATAGACTGAAGGTTTGTTGAAGAAACAGAATCAAAAATTGGATTCAAGCCGTAATAGATGTAACCATTCCAAGTATTGTAACCCACACTCATGGTTAATCCGTATTGCCACGGATTCATACCTGTTAAACCTCTGTGTATTTCATTTGCTGGATCGCCTTTATAAACAGATTTTGAAGCCAGCACATACCCAAGTTTTACTCCTGTATATATCCGCCAAAACTTATAAGTTTCTGAGTTAGACGTTCGCCATCGAAATTCCAAAGGGGCTTCTAAAAGGTGTTGCGAAAAATTGTTTTTGGAATGGTTTATCCCTTCTAAAATGGTATAGGTCGTTGGGGTTGTTTTGCTGATTCTAATGTTCTGATTGAACGTATTGATCGAATAGCCAAGTCCTAAACCTAGGGCTATATTACGGCGTTTGTTGATAGGGAAATCTCTAATAACACCGAAGTGAAACCCTGTAGAGAAACTATTTTGAGACACGCCCTCTGGTAAGTTTAGCAGTGCATTATACGTCACCCCTATGAAAATTTGATCTTCTCTATACAGACTATCCAATTCGGTAATGGAGTTAGATTGTGCAAAAACGCCCACAAAACAGTTCCAAAAAAGCACTAAAAATATACGAAGTTTCATAAAAGGTATCAATGTTTTATGGTACTAAATTAAATAAAAAAAGGCATTCTGAATAGAATGCCTTTTTAAATGTTTTAGAATAAATTTTATTCCATATTTTTCATCGCATCACCAACACCTGTGGTATAGTTGATTTTGAGTGCGTTTACTTTTCTAAGTTCTTGCTTGACATCACCTACAATTCCCATATTGGCTTCTTTATCGACTTTAAGGGCAACCGTAAGAAATGGGATTAATTCCTCTCTTAACGCGGCTCTTTCAGCACTGATAAATGCGCCTACTTCTGAAAGTTCTGCAAATTGATCGTTCAGTTGAATTCTTGATTCTGTTCCATATTTTTCGAAACCGTCACTTGGTTTGCCCATATAAATATAACTCACTGGATTTTTCTTATCAAGTTTTTCTACTTGGTTCGCAACTGGAAGTGCGTTTTTAATTTTAAGTGAATTTTCACGCATTACGGTAGCTACCATAAAAAAGAACAGCAACATAAATACAATATCTGGAAGCGAAGCCGTGGAAATCGCTGGTAAGCCTCCGTCAGTTTTCTTTTTAAATTTTGACATTTTGTTTCTTTACTTTTAGATTAAACTACTGAACTTCAGAAAGCTTCTGTGGATACTCTACTTTTATCTGATCAATCACTTCTTTCAACTTGGTTTTGTTTCCTACAAAACGAGCATCTTTATAATTCTTTTGCATTTGTACAAAATTCATATCTAAAAACCCTTTTTGAGATCCTAGTTCAAGCGCTCTTTTGTTTCGGAGTACATTATACGCCGCTACCAATTCATTTTGAACCGATATATAGGCTGCATACGATGTTTCACGTTCGTTTTTTAAAGATATAATTGCCTTGTCTGGGTTATCAGATGAGGAAGTATCTTTGGCGCCTTTGCAATAGGTACAAGATTGATCTCCATTGTTATCTAAAAATTCAACAGCCGCGGCTCTCAAATCTTTTATTTCCATCAATTCATCTTCAACAAGCAATTGATCTTTACCGTTAAGCAATACTGTAAAAATGTTTTTTTGCTTAATTATAACGTCTTCTTCAGTTTCTTCTATAGGTGGAAGTTTCCGGTTGATCCCAGAATCCTTTTCTATGGTGGTTGTTACCAAGAAGAATATTAACAATAAGAAGGCAATGTCAGCCATTGAGCCTGCATTAACTTCAGGTGCGGATCGCTTTGCCATATTATTTTACCATTTTTTTAATTCCAAAGCCTAACATTATTCCTCCAGCAATAATTGCTAAGAAATAGAATAAGTATAAACCAGCACCAACTAACCTTGAACCACTTTCCGATAGTATATCACCATCTTTAAGAGTTGTTTCTGTTCCGTTGGCAAAACCATAGTAGCACAGTAAGAATAGAACTGCAAAAGCGCCAACACCCATAAGTGTGTTTTTAAGCCCAGAAGTATTAGAAACTAAGTTGAGTACTGTAAAGGCTAATACAATAAGGACGGCAATGGCTAGGATGACATAAGATACATCCATAAAGACATCAATTGTACCGCTGGCTGCACCTGCTTTTATAGCTTCATCCCCTGTAGATATAATACTTCCAAGTAGAAAGATTGAAATCACACCGACGACAATAGCTACAATCTTCAATAATTTTTGTAAATCCATAATTATCTGATTTAGTATTGAGGTGTTATTATTTTTTATTTTTAACCAATATATCCATTAAAGATATAGAGGAATCTTCCATATCGTTTACAATGCTATCAATTTTAGAAATGATATAATTGTAAAAGACTTGTAATATGATAGCAACAATCAAACCAAATACGGTTGTTAAAAGTGCTACTTTAATACCACCTGCAACAAGTGATGGTTGCATGTCTCCTGCAGCTTCAATTTTATCAAAGGCTTGAATCATTCCGATTACAGTTCCCATAAACCCTAACATTGGTGCTAAAGCGATAAACAAAGATATCCATGATACATTTTTCTCTAACTGTCCCATTTGAACACCACCATAAGCAACCACTGCTTTTTCTGCGGAGTCTAAGTCTTCGTTAGCACGATCTAATCCTTGGTAAAAAATGGATGCGATAGGGCCTTTTGTATTTCTACAAACTTCCTTAGCAGCATCTAAACCTCCAGATGCTAATGCTTCTTCTACTTCATCAATTAGTTTTTTTGAATTGGTCGTTGAAAGGTTTAAGAAAATAATTCTTTCAATTGAAATTGCAAGACCTAATATAAGACATAATAAAACGATGCCCATAAATCCAGGACCTCCTTCAATAAATCGTTTTTTAAGTTCTTGGTGAAACCCTAAAGACTGTTCTGCATCAGCCGAGGCTGCATCATCTTGAACTGGGTTTACAATTGTACTTACAATAGAGTTCATATTACTGTTCGTGTATGAAGTCGCACTTACAGACCCGAATGCCATCACAAATGCGATCGCTAGAATTGGAATTAATCTTTTCATTGTTCTATTCTTGATTTTTATTAAAATAATATTGTTTGTATAAGATGTTAAAGATATAAAAAAAATGTAATTACCAAAGTAAAAACGATAAAACTCGATAAAATTTAATTAAAAATAAATACTCGTTTCAAAAAAAAAAGTGATTTTGTGTTTCCAAAAACGATAAATCACTAATATAAAGGTAATTGCAGAGAGGAAGGGATTCGAACCCTCGATACGTTGCCGTATACACGCTTTCCAAGCGTGCGCCTTAAGCCACTCGGCCACCTCTCTAGTTTGCTTTTTGAGCAGCCCAAATAAAGAAAAAATAGTTTGATTGCTAAAATTTTTGGGCCCTAATTTTAGGATATTTCTCCACGGAGACTTGTTTCAAAAACTGTTTTGAACATGTTTTTAGGGGTTTGAAGCCCTAACATGAACATTATTTTTGTAATTGCGGACTCCGTTGTCATATCCTTTCCAGAAATGACACCCGACTTTTCAAGAAGTTTACCCGTCTGATATTGATTCATGTGGACACTACCGCCAACACATTGGGTGACATTAATTATATAGACTCCTTTATATAGTACCTTTTTAATTGCTTTTAAAAACCAATTTTCTGTGGTGGCATTACCACTTCCGTAGGTTTCAATCACAACTGCTTTGAGGCTTGGTATTTCTAAAATAGATTGCATTACAAGGGGTGTGATGCCTGGAAACAATTTTATTAGGGCTATGTTTACATCCATTTTTTTATGAACAATCAAAGGTGCTTGCGTATAATTTTTATGCAACAACTCATGGTTCACCTTTAAATGCACCCCAGAAGTCACGAGCGCTGGAAAGTTTAAAGATGAAAATGCTTGAAAATGCTCTGCATTAATTTTGGTGGTCCGATTCCCTCTGTATAATTTGTACTCAAAATACAACCCCACCTCTTTTATGACAGGCGTATTATTATTTTGGAGTGCTGCGATTTGGATAGAAGTGATTAGATTTTCTTTCGCATCCGTTCGTAAATCGCCAATAGGCAATTGTGACCCCGTAAGAATTACAGGTTTTGAAAGGTTTTCTAGCATAAAACTAAGTGCAGAGGCGGTGTAACTCATGGTATCACTTCCATGGAGTACGACAAAACCATCATGGATCTGGTAATTTTGTTCAATAATAGCAGCAATTGAAACCCAATGGGTGGGATTCATATTGGAGGAATCTATTGGTGTTTTAAAAGAAACGGTGTGAATGTCACAATCCAATAGGTTCAGCTCTGGGATTTTTTCTAAAAGAGCTGCAAAATCAAATGCTTGTAAGGTTGCCGTGATTGGGTCTTTGATCATTCCAATAGTACCACCCGTGTATATTAATAGTATTTGAGGTTTCATTTGGTTTATATTTTAAAAACAGACTTTGAATTTTGGGTCGTAATCTCTGCAATATGCGCTTTTGAGACCCCATAAATATCAGACAATTTTTCTAACACATTCAAAATATAACTGCTTTCATTGCGTTTCCCTCTGTAGGGTACAGGCGATAAGTAGGGAGCGTCTGTTTCTAAAACAATATGTGTTAAGTCTATCTGACTTAAAAATTGATCAATTTTTCCATTTTTGAATGTTGTAACGCCTCCTATTCCCAGTTTCATATTATACGAAATCGCTTGCAGTGCTTGTGCTAGAGTCCCTGTAAAACAATGAAAAATACCAAATAAATCGGAGCCTTTTTCTTCTTCTAAAATTTCAAAAACTTCATCAAAAGCATCTCGACAGTGAATGACGATGGGCAATTGATACTGCTTTGCCAGTTGGATTTGTAATCTAAACATGTCTTGCTGCTCCCTCAACATACTTTGATCCCAAAAAAGATCAATCCCTATTTCGCCAATGGCCACAAATTTCCGAGACTCTAATTGTTCTTTAACATGCTCTAATTCCTCTAAATAATTATCTTTTACATGTGTTGGGTGCAGCCCCATCATCAAAAACATATTATGAGGATAGCTGCTTTCTAAAGCATACATGGCCTTTGTATAGGTAGAATCAATTGCTGGAATAAAAAACCGAGTGACGCCTGCGGCCAATGCGCGCTCAATAACTTCTGTTCGATCGGCATCAAATGCTTCGCTATAAAGGTGGGTATGTGTATCTGTGATTGTCATAGTGCAAAAGTAAGATTTTGAATAGTATCTTTGTTAAAAATAATTTGCTTTGAAAACACCCCTTATCTCTTTGCCTGAATTTCTTACAAACAAATCTTATTTCAAGATAAAAATGCACCCTATTTCTTCTAATCATTTTAAAATTATTTCTAAAATTAATGGAGTCAAAGGGGTTTTTATTTTGGACACTGGGGCTTCCACAACCTTTATAGATATAAAACTTAAGAGTAAATTTAAACTGGCTACTGAGCTCTCAACTGTTAAAGCATGTGGTGCCGGCCCTAATAAGATTGATACGCTTCTCTCCAAAAAAAATATACTTTCAATGGGTGGGTGGGTGAAAAATCGTTTTCCAATTTCATTAATAGATTTACGTTATGTGAACGATGCCTTTGAATCTATAGATATCCCTGCTATTGACGGCATCATTGGGGCAGATGTTCTTAAAAAAGGATTTGCGGTGATTGATTATGAAAAACGGTACTTGTTTCTGAAGCATAAGTAAAAAAAAATCCCGCGACTAGACTGCGGGATTTAAAATTTTAAGGTGTATAAATTATTATTCTTGAACTTGAAACGTAATAGGTAACGAATAAGGAACCACTACAGCTCTTCCGCGTTGACGCCCTGGCTTCATTTTTGGTAACAAGTTGATCACTCGTGCTGCTTCTTTTTCTAATAGTGGGTGCGGAGCTCGGGAACGTACGCCTATAACATTTCCATTTTTATCAATTTTAAAAAGCACACTAATGCGTTGTTTTCCTCTTAAGCCTAAATCACCCGCCAAGTCGGTGTTGAACTTTTTCTGAACAAATTTTTCAATTTTTTTGGACATGCATCTTCTTTTTTCGGTGTTAGAGCCTTTTTCGCAACCGGGATACTCAGGAACATTTTCGATCACAGAGAACGGCACTTCTACATCTTCATAAATTTCTTCTACTTCAACCTCTTCTACTTCAATCTCTTCGTCTTGGTTTGTTTCTGTCGATTCAATAACGGTTTCTTCAATATCTTCTTCGTTCTCTACAATTTCAATAACTTCGGGTGCAGCAGCTGGTGGGGGTGGGGGTGGTGGGGGTACCTTAACTAGGTCAATAATTGGGATTTCTTCTTCAATTTCTTTCTCAAGGTCTAAAGAACCTATATCAATATCTGATTTATCATACGACTTGTAATTAATCAATTGATTGGAAACAAAGAGCATTAAAACTAAGCCAACTGCAAAATAGATGGAACTGTTTCGGCTGACATCAGCCTTGGTGTTTTTCTTTGGTAAACGTGGTTTAGATTGATCTGGGGGCGATTTCATCATGTTATGTTTTAGGTTTATAAAAACATCTATGCAATAAACATACCAAAAAATCCCGCCGAGGCGGGATTCATAAAATTTTACAACATTAAAAGGACTTAATCTTGGACTTGAAATGTTATAGGTAAAGAATAAGGAACGACCACTGCTTTTCCACGTTGACGCCCTGGTTTCATTTTTGGTAACATATTGATGACACGTGCCGCTTCTTTTTCTAATCTTGGGTGTGGTGCTCTAGAGCGAACTCCAGTTACATTTCCACTTTTATCAATTTTGAAAATCACACTAATACGTTGTCTTCCTGACAAACCTAAATCACCAGCTAAATCTGTATTAAACTTACGTTGTACAAATTTGGCAATCTTAGCAGACATACATTTTCTTTTTTCTGTATTGGAGCCTTTTTCACAGCCTGGATATTCCGGTACGTTTTCAATCACCGAAAACGGGACTTCTACATCTTCATAAACCTCTTCTACCTCTATGTCTTCTATTTCCATCTCTTCTTCCTGATCTGTTTCAGTAGATTCGATGACTGTTTCTTCAATTTCTTCTTCATCCTCAACGATTTCAATCACTTCAGGTGCCGCTGGCGGTGGTGGCGGTGGTGGCGGTGGAGTTAATTGATCTATTAAAGGAATTTCTTCATCGAGATCTGCATCGAGATCTAATTTTCCAATATCAATTAATGACTTGTCATAAGTCTTATAATTTATAGTGCTGTATGTTAAAAACAGCATAAGTGCTAAACCGACTGCAAAATAGATCGATCCATTTCTACTAACGTCTGCTTTTAAGTTTTTCTTTGATTCCATTTTTGGTGTTATTTTTCGGACCGTTAAATTAGTTAAAAAATCAATAAATACACAAAGGTTTAAAGTTTTTTAACGATAACTTCTTTTTTTGTATAAATAATAAGGGCCATTGTAAGAACTCCAAGGCAATTTGCAACGATGTCGAGAAGTTCGGTAGTCCTGTAAATAGAGACGATGCTTTGTAAAACTTCTATGACCGTTCCAAATCCTATAGAGAGAAGGGACGCTATAAGTAAGCTTGATTTTTTTTTAAGCGTTTGTAAGCTCAAAAACCAAAACAAACAAAGCCCCGCATACATTATAAAATGTACGATTTTGTCATCAAAGCCTGTGTTGAATTTTGGCAGATGGGTAAGACGCACCAAGCTTAAAACTCCAATGGATAGCGTATAAAACACAGTGACACTATGTATCAATACATTTTTAAGCATCAATAATTGCTTTATAAGCCTCTGCACTCAAAAGCGTTTCCAAGTCTGCTGTATCCGACACCTTTATTTTGATCATCCAGCCATCACCATAAGGATCATCATTTACTTTTTCTGGCTCCTCTTCTAAGGATTTATTAAATTCTATAATTTCACCAGCTACTGGCAAAAACAAATCTGAAACAGTTTTGACAGCTTCTACCGTTCCAAAAACGGCATCGGCTTCCAAAGCTTCGTCTAGAGACTCGACTTCTACGTAAACAATATCTCCTAATTCACTTTGTGCAAAATCGGTAATTCCAACGGTTACTATATCACCATCAATTTTTACCCATTCGTGGTCTTTTGTGTATTTCAAGTCAGTAGGTATATTCATAATTATATCGTATTAATATGGTTTGTTTTAGTTTCCAAAGTTATAACGCAAGGTAAATCCTGAACGAATGGTGGTTTGAGGAAATGCTGTTGAAATTGCATATTCTGAGAAGGCATAGTCAAAATAGAATATGGCAGTTAAGTTTTTACTGAAGGCATAATCCGCTGCGTAACGCATACTCCATATCGTTTGACCAGCACTCACTTGATTGTTATCTAAATCTAAATACCGAATGATCGTTTTGTTATTTCTCATGGAAATATCAGCTTTCATATTCAAATCACTTTTAATGATTCTGCGGGATCCAGCTAGTTTAGAGCGTATTCTTAAATCTTTAATTCGATAGCCGAGTCCAAAAATATACTCGTCTCCGTGGATTTCAGTAAGAAGATTATTATCAAAACTCAAAGATAAACTACGGTCTTTTTTAATTTCAGCAGAGACCTTGACAGAATTTTTCATCTCAAAATCAATCTTCACCAAAGGACTGAACTGCTCCACCAAATTGATGTTGCTATACAAGGTTTCAGCTTTATAATTACCGGATTGATCTTTAGTGTTATCTCCTTGATCTCCATAGTCTAGATTTTGAATTGGCTCATTACCTTTATAATCAAGGTTAGATCTGAACTGGTTGATCGTATAAGACGCATTATAGCCATGAGTTAAAGAGAACCTTCTGAAGCGCTTTTTGAACCATTTGTTTTTCATAAACCCTGTGTATTTCAAGGTCCAGTTAGGAATTGGAATGTCTCTAAACGCATCCAAACTGATTTTATTTGATTTTTTTCCAGAGTAGGCCGCTAAAAAGGCTGGCAATAATACGGCTTGGCTGTTTTTACCAAAACCTTCTGGATAGCCTTCTGCATCTGTAGTAAATCCATTGGCGCCGTAAAAGTTTTGAGCCAAACGATTGGCAATCACTAAACGGTTACTTTTAAATTCTTCAAATGGCACCGATTTAATTTCATCACTTTGACTAAAGGCGGTTTTAATTAATACGGTTGATATATTGAAATTCCCAAAGGTGTTTGGGATTAATGGATTATAACTCAAGCCACTCGCATTCGTCTCTACATTAAAGGTTTCTGTAAAGTTGGTTGCATAGGTTTTACCACCCGTCAAATCTATTTTTAGATCTGAAATTGGTTCCATATTAATATTGAAGTCTATGTCTTGGGTATGGGTTTCAGTGTATTGCTGGTTAAATTGGTCGTAGGTGGTTAGCCAGCCGTTTTCAGCAGAAATTCTTCTGATGTCTCGTTGGCTTCCAAAGGTATATCCAGCTGTCGGTCTAAGTGTTCCTAAGAATCCCGGAGTTGGAAGATAGCCTGGTAAAAAAGAGCTGTTTCCTTCGGAATAGTTAATCTGCATGCGGTTGATACTGGTTAACAATCCAATACCGAAATTCTTCAAATTAAATTTTTTAGATTTCGAAGACGCTCTTGAGCTTGGTGTATTAGCGTTTGATTTTACAGCTCTATTTCTTTTAGATGATTTTTTTATTCCAAGATAACGATACAGTTTTCGCATATCAAACGATGTGTTCAAATTATGCTGATTGGCATTCGAAATAGAATTTCCTAAGGACACATTCCCATCGCCTACCAATAAATCAGAACCTTTGTTCCATTGAAAATCGCCTGTGTAAGAATAATTAGAGGTTACAAAACTCAATGCCGGAAATTTATTTAACGGCAATTCATAATTGACCCCTAATTGTTGGGTGTGTCTGTTAGGGTCTCCAAAATCAAAGAAGCGGTCCCACACACCAAGTTCTGGGTCTTGATCGCCATTTAACTCGTCATCAATAAAATAATTTCTTACAATATTATTTGTGGAGGAGGTGAAATTAAGTCGCAACCCATCTGTAAGGTCGTAATTGATGGTGTATTGAAAATCGAAGGTGTAATTTCTTCTAATCAATTCATCAACCGTAATGTTTTCAGCACCTAAGCCGGCATCTCTAAATTTTTGACTGTTAAATTGACGTACAAAGTCAGAACCCACAGAAAGGCTGGAAGGCAATAAGTTTAAGTTAAAGTCCTTTATGAGTTTCCAATATTTATTCATAAATAGAGAATCGTTTTTCTTAAAGGGCTCTAGTTTTATGGGGGTGAAACTATAATTATAGTTGGCACCCACTCTCGCGTTTTGATCCAAGGAGTTTTCAATTTCAAAATCACGATGTTTTATTTGATTGAAAGAATAGTTCATCGTTAAATTTTCAACGTCGTACACTCTTGGTTTGGCATCGCCTGTACGTTGTTTTCGGACTCCTATAAAATTGATACTTTGTCGTTTGGTGTAATCTTCCGATTGGGTTTTAATGCGCTCACGTTCTTCGGAAGTTTCGGCGGCGTCCAATCGGCTTTGCAGTTTTAAATCTTTGTACTGCTGGTCGTACTCAGGGGTGATGAGTTCCTCACTTTGTCCATAATTAAAAGGAATTTCTAAGCCCCATTTTTTTGGCAATAACTGACCAAGGTTCATGTTTGTGACCATATCGTATTGTTTCAAGTCTTCACGACTTCGCTGATTTGGTCCTTGTTCTAAGCTTCCAAAACCAGTAGTGCTTCGTTTTGCGGTGGCATTGATATTCATGAAATCAGCAATATTGGTATCGACACTCATTATGGCAGCCCAACCTCCTTCGTTGTCCATGTCTGCAAGACGCAATTCATTAAACCACACTTCTGCACATTGTGCGTTTAAGCTTATATTTTTGACTCCCACCATTAGGGTTCGAATATCTCCAAAATTTGGATTTCCTTTGATGGCAATCCGTTGTTCAATGGTAGTGGTATTTGAGCTTAACGAAAATGGCTCAAATTCTCCAACCGCATTTTCTTGTAACTCGCCATTAACAACATTGTAAAAGGTCGGAGCGTCGTTCCCTAAGGTACCTTGGCTTATGCCCAAGGCTTTTATTTTTTCGAGAAATTCTAAAGGAATATCAATCTGGTTTTCTTCTGGCCAAACCTCATTTGGAGAGGCTCCTGCAGCTCCTGAAGATTTTCGCAAAGGCACCTCAATTTGGTAATAATTTTGTGTGAAATCATTACCCATTCTAATGAATCCCACTAAGCTTCCTTGTTCAAAGCTGTTAGTTTCTCCGTCCTCGGCATGGATAAACATTTTCAGGTTTTTGTACTGACGCATATCCACATTGATGTTTTTGAAAACACCACGCGCATCTTCGGACTCTAACTCACAAACATCTACAACTAAGGATTGTTCATTTTGACGCACTATAGTATTGTTGTTGTTTAATTGTTCGCGTTCGACTCCAGGTGGAGATACATAGCCGCCATCATTTTCTTGAACACCTATAATCCCAACACTAAAATCGGTAGGATCGGCTTCTGTTGCTTGGTTGGATTCTTGATCTAATGACAATTGATAACGGCGCCAATCGCTTCGGACTAAATCCAATGTTCCAAATCGAAGTACGGTTTTTTCTGAGAAACCAGTTAAGTACATACGTGCAAATCGAATGGATCGAAAATCAGATATGCCTCCGATTTCATTTGTAAATTCTGAAATTGGAATTCGATACTGGTACCAATTGATCGTTCCGGACGAAGACCCATTTGGCAAGGTAATATTGGAAACGGACTTACGATCGACTATATAGGAATTGCTAGCGTTATTTAAATCTGAAGTTGAGATGTCTATCTCGTATTCATAATAGCTATCAATGGTATTCATTGTATTATCTCTATTGATATCTTCTACATCTGGGAGCGTTGTAGAACCCCGATTGGTGTCTGATACTGTATCTGGAGAATTTCCTTCAAGACCATTATACCTTTTGTAGCGCTCAAAAATATCCCCTTCGGTATTTAGATAATACTTATAGTTGTCATTAGCTGGATCTTCAAGAGGCTCAAATGCTGAAAATTGCACATCACTAGTGCCTTCTTCAGAATCGTCATAGCCATCCAACCCAACATCCTGATTGCTTCGCGCCTCGCCTTGCGATGAAAACGCATAAATTAGGGATTGATTTTGAGGAGTAACGGTTTCCCATTCCGACTTTGTTAAAAAACTAATATCTCCATCTTCTGGGAGTCCGTTCTCGTATTGTTTTTCACCATCTTTGATCACATCTTCAGAAATATTCCCAAGGTTCAGTACAAGTTTTCCTCCAGGATTCGAAGGGTTGTCCAAAAAGGGATCCATGAGCCAAAACTCAATATACTCTACATTTGATTGCTCAAAATCTGTGGAGGTGAGTTGTCTTGTGATTCCAGCCCAACTGTTTTCTGGTGTTTCTAAAACACCATCGACAGCATCCGGCATATAATTATAGGGGCCTCTTTCTGTAGGGTTATACACTAAATCTAAAGTATTGATAACTGAGTATTGTCCTGTAACAATGTCTACTTGTGGGAACAATTCATCAATAAAAATTCGTCTTGCGTATAGGTCAGAAACGTCATCATCGGTAATGCCTCCAGGGCGTTGACCACTGTAAAAAATGGGGTCGACAGAGTACCAATTCAAGTGTGCTCTATCAAATCCATTCTGATATCCTGGCGCATCTTCTGTTCCTTCTGCATAGACACGCCCAAGTCGTTGAGGACGGCTTGATAAAAACCACGATTGTGGACTTAATAAACTAATACCATTTTGTGAGCCTTCAAAATCATCTACATAAGAGGTTACTTCACTATCAAAATCAGTGCCTTTTGGAGTTCCTGGTTTTAGATATGCAAATTCTCCTCTAAGGGATAGGTTAGATTCAACATCCGTGTCAATGTTTGGTAATTTATTTGCCAATCGGGTGAGGAAAGGAACTTCGGTGGAGTAGTTTCCATTAAACCCAAAAATAGTATTGTTGATTGATTCGCTCCCATAATTTGCTTTTTGGGTAATGGGACGTTCATTTAAATTTAAAACGGTGGCGCCTAAAACAAAATTTTCGTTGAATTGGTGCTCTACGTTAATTCCTGTAAATCGTTTAGTTTGTTGTCCAAAAACAGCATTGTTTTCAACCGACACTTGAATGGGGGTGTTGGATGCTTGCAGGGATGGGTCCAAAATTTGAACCGTTCCAATCTGATAATTCACGGTATAGTCAACACCTTCTACAAGCACACGCCCTCCTGCAGTTACTTTTACAGAACCTCTTGGTACATTAAAGGCACCTATCGGAATGCCTGAGCTTCCAGAAGATTTATAGCGTCCTCGCATTAAAAACTTGTTTTTATCACTGTCTTGTAAAGCAGCCGTTTTGGTGTTTTTGTAGAGTGATCTGTAAACGTATTTTACTTGATTTGGGTTGTAAGAACCTGGAATTGTTTCATCACCTTCATAGTTTTCAGATCCGGTGAGTCGCAAGGTTTCAAATAGATATCTTCCAAAAGGTTCCACTTTGGTGAATATAATTTTTCCATTTTGAGGAATGACTGTAATCCCTGGAACAAAATCAAAAAACCCATCTCCTTTGTTCTGAGGATCGTTGTTAAAATTCAATCTATCAAAATTAAACAATCGAATTAAAGGAGTTTCTTCAATGGGGTCATTATTCCCTGTTGGCGTTGGAAATGAGGTGCCACTTACGGGGGTTATAAAGTTAAGTGCTGATGTTTCGTTATAGAAAATATTTAATCTGAAATCATCTTGAGATAGTTGATAAGCACCTGTGTTATAAATATTTTTCATCATTAAATCCCAAGTAGGAAGATTGACGTTGGTGACTGCACTTTTTAGCATTTTAAGGATCAGACTCTGATTGGTAACAGTTTCGTTTCCAGTAGTCGTGTCAACGCTTGAATCTGTAGCATTAATACCATCATTCGCAAATTCTCCAACTTGATATACTGTATCGCCGACAGTGTACTGATAAGCAACGGCTAAAACCTCATCGTTTTGAAGGCGTTGATTTAAAGAAATATACCCTAATTGTGTGTCCACTGTAAACCCATTGCCTTCAGTTAATTTACGTGCATTTTCGAGCTTTCCATAATCAAACCCTTCACTGACATTTACGGATGAAAATCCCGATTGCACAGTGGCAATATCTCGAATTGCGTTGGTGAGCAGAGAGCCTTCACCAATTTTTGTAGGATCAAATTTATTGTTTCCATTATCTGGATACGCATTGGGGCCTACATTGACAAACCCTGCGGGGATGGGATCCAACCCGATCACTGAAGACTCTCCTAAATCTTGCAGGGCAACAATATTTCGAACGTTTTGAATTTGATTGGTTCTGTTAGTGACCCAAACTTCGACTCTTGTAATTTGGATTTGTGAGTTGATAAATGGATAGTTTATGAGTGCATCATCATATTTTTCTCTAAAGTATTGGCCGAGAAAAAAGTGTCTGTTTTCATCATAGTCCAAGCCAAAAAATTCAAAATCTTCTAAAGTCCCTCCTCCTTGTGCCGTGACGGAGCGAGTTTCAGATTGTTGTTCAGAAAATACGGCAGTGACTCTAGTTTTCCCAAACTGTAATTCTGTTTTTACACCAAACAAACTTTGTGCTCCCGTGATAAGAGAACTGTTAAGAGGCATGCTTACATTACCAAGTTCGAGTTTTTGTAAAATTGAATCTTCGTTATCTGAATTGAGTTTGTTTAACTCTTTTTGAGCAAGGCCTTTAGCAGCGCCTGCTGGATCCGAAACCAGTTGGTTTCCTTGGCTAAGTAATCCTTGTGTTTGACTCAGTGGCGTGTATTCAATTTTAAATAAATTCTGGAAATCAAACGTGGACTGGGTATCATAATTTGCATTAACTTTTAATCGAGTTCCCACTTTACCCGTCAAACTTAAGCTAATACGTTGATCAAAATCAAATGTGAAATTACTTTGATTTCTAGGTGAAAACGCAGGGTTTTCTTGTTTGGTGTACATTACTCCCAAGTCCATTTCAACAGACCCTTGTGGAACGACCGAAATTACATTGCTTCCAAATATGGTTTCAAAAAATTTAGAATTGATATATAAATCTGGAATTAGATTTTTCTTAGCTTCTTCAGACCCTTCCTTCTTTCCGTCGAGGGCATCCAGTTTTTCTTTGTAATAGGCTTTCAAATTTTCTTTGACAACTAAGTCTTGAAATTCCTTTGGCGTTAGTATGACGGGATAATTAATATTAAAATCTCCAACAGTTGAGGTGTAAAAATACCGATCCGTTAGGGGGTCGTAGGTATATTTACTTTCAATACTCGATGGGTATGGTGTGTTTAATTTTCCAAATGAAAATGTGGTAGATGTAGAATCTCTAACTGTCACAGGAGTTTGCGCAAACAAAACTGAGTTGAAACTCAGAAACAGGACTCCAAGAAAGAGTTCTTTAAAATATATTTTATGGTTAGTAATTTTCAAACGAGTTACAGGTTTTTAAGCGCTTCCTTAATAATAAATTCTACGGTGGCTTCGGGGGTCGATGAAACTATTTTTTCGACAACACGTTCGGATTGTTTTTTCATAAAGCCCAAAACTTCTAAAGCAGATAACGCTTCATCTTTGTTTGTATTGTTTTGAGACAAGGAAGTTTCATCAATATCATAAATTTTAAGGACTTTATCTTTTAAATCGATGATAACTCTTTGTGCGGTTTTAAGTCCAATTCCTTTTACAGATTGTATCAAAGGAACATCTCCTACGGCAATTCCTTCTCTAATTTGTTTGGGTGTGAGCGAAGAAAGCATGGTACGTGCTGTGTTTGCTCCAATCCCACTGACAGATATTAACAGTCTAAATATTTCTCGTTCCGCAGAACTAATAAACCCATACAGCGTATGAGAATCTTCTTTCACCTGGAGGTGTGTAAAGACTTTAATCGCTTCTATATCTAGTAATTGAGAAAACGTATGAAGTGAAATATTGACAAAATACCCTATGCCATTACAATCTATAATGACATGAGTTGGTGTTTTCTCAACTAATTTACCTTGAATGTGTGTAATCATATCTTCACTTCCTTTGAACTTCAAATGTACTAAAATAATACAATATTTTAAGTAGAAAAAAGAAAGTGATTTAGAGGGTTATTTTGCTGCTTTTCCTTTTAGCTGTGCATCCACGACTGCAACGGCAGTCATGTTCACAATTTCATCGACGCTAGCCCCTAATTGTAAAATATGGACAGGCTTGCGTAACCCCATCATGATGGGGCCAATAGACTCGGCTTTGTTGAGTTCTTTTAATAATTTATAAGTGATGTTTGCCGATTCTAAATTTGGAAAAATAAGTGTATTTACTTTTTTATTTGCAAGCTTAGAAAAAGGAAAGTTTGCTTTTAACATTTCACTATTTAGCGCAAAATCCGTTTGCAATTCACCGTCCACTAACAAATTTGGATGTCGTCGGTGCAAATACGATACCGCTTCTCTTACTTTAGTAGCTGTTTTATCCTTCGTTGATCCAAAGTTAGAATATGAAATCATCGCCATGACAGGTTCTATGCCAAACATTTTAACCACACCAGAAGTCATTTGTGCAATTTTTATCAAGTCGTCTGCAGATGGGTTAATATTGATCGCTGTATCACTCAAAAACATGGGACCTCTTTGAGTAATCATCACATTGGTGGTCGCAATTCGTGTAGATCCTGGTGCCAAGCCAATTAAATCTAACATTGGTTTGACGACCGATCCATAATTACTCGAATACCCAGAAATAAGAGCATCCGCATCGCCTTCATTCACCATCATTGCAGCAAAATAATTACGTTCGCGCATTAATTTTTGAGCCGCTAAAAGGGTCACCCCTTTTCGTTGTTGTTGCTTCCAATATATTTCAGCATATTTATTTTTTTGGACACTGCTTTCATCGGCTTTAGGGTCGATAATTAGCACTTCTTCAACAAATTCTAATTCTTCCATGAGACGTACTATCTCGTCCCGGCGGCCTAATAAAATAGGGGTGGCAACGCCTTCTTCTAAAACAATTTGTGCCGCTTTAAGAACATTTAACTGATCGGCTTCTGCAAAAACAACTCGTTTTGGTTTTAGCTTCGCTCTGTTAAATAAAAGTCTTACAATTTTATTATCGGAGCCCATACGCTCCAAAAGCGTGTCTTCGTAGTGTTCCCAATCTGTAATTGGCGCTAGGGCTACACCGCTTTCAATCGCTGCTTTGGCGACTGCTGGCGGAATTGCCGCAATTAGGCGGGGATCAAATGGTTTTGGAATGATATAATCTTTACCAAAAGTCAAACGTGTTTCGCCATAAGCGATGTTTACTTGTTCTGGCACAGGTTCTTTTGCAAGGTCTGCTAAGGCTATTACCGCCGCTTTTTTCATTTCTTCATTAATAGAAGTCGCCCTCACATCTAGAGCACCTCTAAATATAAACGGAAAACCAAGTACATTATTTACTTGATTAGGGGTGTCGCTACGACCCGTTGCCATGATGATATCATCACGAGTTTTAACCGCTAGATTGTATTTTATTTCGGGGTCTGGGTTGGCCATTGCAAACACAATTGGATTGGCTGCCATGGATAATAGCATCTGAGGATTCACAATATCAGAAGTTGATAAGCCAATAAATACATCGGCACCTTTCATTGCTTCTTCAATGGTGTCTATTTTTCTATGGGTTGCAAACTCAGCTTTTTGAGAGGTTAAATTCTCACGGTCATTTCTAATCACCCCTTTACTATCCAGCATGACAATGTTTTCGCGTTTCGCCCCAAATGATTGGTACAATCGTGTACAGGATATAGCTGCTGCTCCGGCTCCACTGACCACAATCTGTACGTCTTGAATATTTTTTTCTGCAATTTCTAAGGCATTCAACAAAGCTGCCGCAGAAATGATTGCCGTTCCATGCTGATCGTCATGCATCACTGGAATATCGAGTTCTTCTTTGAGTCGTTTTTCAATTTCGAAGGCTTCTGGAGCTTTGATATCTTCTAAGTTAATCCCTCCAAAAGTGGGGGCTATGTTTTTAACGGTTTGAATAAATTCTTCTACATTTTCAGTATTTACTTCAATGTCAAACACATCAATATCTGCAAATATTTTAAAGAGCAGTCCTTTTCCTTCCATCACTGGTTTGGAAGCTTCTGCTCCAATATTTCCCAATCCTAAAACAGCCGTTCCGTTGGTAATCACCGCCACTAGATTTCCTTTTGCGGTATATTTATAAGCGTCTGATGGGTTTTTTTCAATGGCTAAACAAGGCGCAGCTACCCCTGGGGAATACGCTAATGCCAAATCTCTTTGGGTGGCATATTTTTTAGTAGGAACTACTTGAATTTTTCCAGGTGATGGTTTTTCGTGATAAGCTAAAGCTTCTAAATCGTGTTTACTCAGTTTTGACATATTCATGAATTTGATCTGCAAAGTTAGACCGTTCGGTTTAATAATGAAATTTTAAAGCTATTCTTTTAGAAATTGACATTTCCTTAACATTTCTGTTTTTAATTAAAACCCATCGGCACTATCATCGCCTCTCGGGTCTGCACCGCCTTCTAACATACCATCAGGTAGTACTAAAATAGCATCCACTTTTCCTATTATTAGTGAGTTCCTCTGATCTATATTATACCCCAGTTTCTTGAGTGACGGAAAGTTAAGTGTGTCAAATGACATTTCAAACTTGATGCTGTCTGGCAACCATTGATGATGAAATCGAGGCTTTGAAACCGCTTCTTGCATGGACATGTCATATTCCAATACATTCAAAATATTTTGTATCACAGAGGTAATAATTGTAGACCCTCCGGGTGTTCCTAATACCATTTTAAGCTGACCCTGTTTCTCAACAATGGTTGGCGACATGGAGCTCAGCATTCGTTTTTGAGGGGCGATTGCATTTGCCTCAGCACCAATTAAGCCATACACGTTTGGTGTGCCCGGCTTTGCACTAAAGTCATCCATTTCATTATTTAAAAAGAACCCGCCTTCTTCTACATAGACTTTAGAACCATAAGCAGCATTTAGGGTGGTGGTCACAGCTACACTGTTTCCAAAGGGGTCGACGATCGAATAATGCGTGGTTTCATTACATTCATATCCAGGAATAGAACCTCGTGAGAGTGTGCTCGACTTTGTGGCTTTTTCCCAATTAAAATCACTCATTCTTCTGGAAAGATAGTTTTCAGATATCAGACTGTCTGTGGGTATATTGACAAAATCGGGGTCGCCTAAAAAATACGAGCGATCGGCATAAGCTCTCCGTTCTGCTTCCGCAATGAGTTGGATGTATTGAGTTGAATTATGTGAGTATTGTTCTACATTATAAGGTTCAATACTTTTTAAAATTTGCGCAAGGCAGATACCTCCGCTTGAAGGTGGTGGCATGGAAATAATTTTATGCCCTTTGTACATAAATGTGATTGGGTCTCTCCATTTGACTTCATAGCTGGCTAAATCTTCTTTGGTCATAATACCGCCTAGTTTTTGAACCTGATCTACTATAATTTTAGCGGTTTCCCCTTTATAGAATTCATCCCTCCCATTGGCTTTAATACGCTTTAATGTTTCGGCCAACTTGGGATATCTAATCGTATCACCCGTTTTCCAATCCTTGTCTAAAAGAATCGTTCTTTTGTTCGCCTCCCTGAATTTGGACTTAAAACGGTTTAATTGTTTCGCTTGTTTTTCGGTCACAAGCACTCCATTAAGCGCTAATTGTATGGCGGGTTCTATCAGTTTTTCAAAAGGGAGTGACCCGAATTTTTGATGCACTTCAAATAAGCCTGCAATCGTTCCGGGGACCCCAACAGCCAATGGACCTATTTTACTTAAATCAGAGTTTACATTTCCATCGGCATCAAGATACATGTTTTTGGTAGCTGCCAAAGGTGCTTTTTCTCTGAAATCTAAGCTGCCTGTCGTGCCATCCTTCATTCTAAAAACCATAAAACCACCACCACCAATATTGCCTGCTACGGGATATGAGACTAACAATGCTAAATCGGTCGCAATCATGGCATCAAAAGCATTTCCGCCTTGCTTCATAATCGAAACCCCTATTTTGGA
>Ga0209199_1000931_pt1 | contig 37643 bp, 33 predicted proteins | sample COGITO_mtgs_1105_7_FD_184805 | JGI IMG/M metagenome (GOLD analysis project Ga0209199, IMG submission 184805) | Pelagic marine microbial communities from North Sea - COGITO_mtgs_110523 (SPAdes) (version 2) | ecosystem: Environmental > Aquatic > Marine > Epipelagic ... | reverse complement strand
ACATTCACTTCATGTCAGACACCAAAGACTCAGCGTTCTTATACTACAACAACTGTGCGGTAGAGATAAAGAAGGATGAGGTGATAACCATCGACTACTTAGACTTGGGTGGCTACGTTTGGAAAGACCACGTAATAGATAGGAACTTTAATATATGTGAGGTTACTGACTGCGACTACAGAACATTTATAGGTAACGTGTGTGGTAATGACGAGACTAGGATTAATTCTATGGAGAGCACAATAGGATACATGCTGCATGCACACAAGAATCTATCATACTGCCCGGCAATAATATTAAACGATGAGGTTATATCAGATAACCCTGAGGGTGGTACGGGTAAAGGTTTGTTTATGAACGCTCTATCAAAAATGAAGAAGGTGGTAACGATAGATGGTAAGTCGTTTACATTTGAGCGCTCTTTTGCTTATCAGCTTGTATCAGCAGATACGCAGATACTTGTCTTCGATGATGTTAAAAAGCACTTTGATTTCGAGAGGTTGTTTAGCGTTGTAACCGAAGGGTTGACTCTTGAGAAGAAGAATAAGGATGCCATCAAGATTCCTTTCAGTAAATCACCTAAGATTGCTATCACAACTAACTATGCTATCAAGGGTGCAGGTAACTCATTCGCTCGGCGTAAGTGGGAGCTTGAACTTCATCAGCACTACAATAAGAACTTCACCCCGATGGATGAGTTTGGTAAGTTAATGTTTGGTGATTGGAGTGAGAGGGATTGGTGTAGCTTTGACAACTATATGATTGGTTGTCTTCAGAACTATCTCGCTAAAGGATTACAAAAGAGTCAATTTGTAAACCTAAAGATTCGTCAACTATCTGCAGAGACATGTCACGACTTTATAGAGTGGTGCGGATTACTTGAGGGGCAGGATGGTAATACATCTTTAATGTTAGAGACCAAGTTAAACTCTCAGCAGTTGTACTACGACTTCATTGAAGAATACCCTGACTTCGGCCCTAAAGCAAAGATGACTATATCTAGAACTAGATTCTACAAGTGGTTAGCATCTTACTCATTATACAAGACAGGAGTACAACCTGAGATAGGTAGAGATATTCACGGAAAATATATGGTCATCAAAAAGAGACCGGTAATTCAAACACAAATAAAAGAGTAATGGAAAAGTTAAACTACAAGAACTTATTAGAATTTCTCGTTGAGCACTACAACGATGAGCAATTTTTAAAGGCAGACGGATTCGATGACGCGGTCATCGGGTTCTGCTATCAGTCAAGACGATTGATTTATTCAACAAAGAAATGCTTGAACATACTTATAGATGACGGTATGAACTACACGGATGCGGTAGAGTATATGAGCTTTAATGTTCTTAACTCTCACGTTGGAGATAAAACACCAATCTTTGCAGTTGACGAATGGTAGGAACATTCGAGTGGAGAGATTATCAATCGGATATAATTGATAAGGCCACAGATATAATACAGAGGAATAACTTTGTATACCTAGCCATGGAGGTTCGTACAGGGAAGACCCTTACAAGTCTAGGGATATGTGACAGACTTGGAGTGGAGAATGTTTTATTCCTAACCAAGAAGAAGGCAATGAGCTCTATAACTAAAGACTACGACGTGCTTTGCCCTGCATCCTTTGTGATGTTTACAATCAACTACGAGTCAATGCACAAAGCTCCCGACCTTAAGTGGGATGTTATTATATGTGATGAGGCTCACGGCCTTGGAGCGTTCCCTAAACCAAATAAAAGAGCGAAGGCTGTTAGGGATTTGATACTAAAGACTAAGGCAAAGGTTATACTACTATCGGGTACACCGTCACCTGAGTCATACAGTCAGATGTACCATCAGGTATACGGTATAAACGGTAATCCGTTTCAGTCTTTCAAGAACTTCTACAGGTTCTGTGACAGGTATGTAGATGTTAGGGAGCGAAAGATAAACGGTATGATGATAAAGGATTATACAAGAGGTAATGATTCTATCATAGAAAAGATGAAGCCCTATACCATATCACTAACGCAGAAGGACGCGGGGTTTGTCACCGAGACTATGGAGAATGTGCTTGAGGTTCAGCTTGAAGATAAGACCTACGAGATAGCCAATAGGTTGAAGCGTGACTTAGTAATTGAGGGTGATGAGGATGTCATCTTAGCTGACACACCCGTTAAGCTGATGATGAAGCTACACCAAATCTATTCGGGAACTATAAAGTTTGAGAGTGGAAACTCAATGGTATTAGACTATACCAAAGCAAAGTTTATAAGGGAACGATTCAAGGGTAAGAAGATTGGAATATTCTACAAGTTTAAGCAGGAGTTTAAAGCTTTGAAGGAGGTCTTTGGTGATGATTTAACAACGGAGTTGTATGAGTTTGATACATCTGATAAGAATATTGCGCTTCAGATTGTTAGTGGTCGTGAGGGAATATCACTTAAGCATGCTGACTACTTAGTGTACTACAACATTGACTTTAGTGCTACGAGTTATTGGCAGTCAAAGGACAGGATGACAACCAAGGACAGGCTTAAGAATAGAGTCTATTGGATATTCTCTAAGGGCGGCATCGAGACAGACATATACAAAGCAGTAACAAAGAAGAAGGATTATACACTTAGACACTTTAAAAAAGATTTACTATGAAAAAGAGAAACGAATTCAGATACAATAGAGTATCAATTACCAATTCTACTGATGCATATTCTGTTTTTTTAAGGAAGGTAAAGAGAAGCACTAAACCCTTTAGCCTTAATAATGCTTATATACATTTAGGTAAAGGAGGTTTATCTAAAAGAAATATAAGAAAATTGTTAGATAAAGGTATAAAGAAGGGTGCTATAAAATTAGTATCAAAAGATTTATACGCTAGAAAAGATTTGGATTTAGTATCTTTATGAAATGACAGAGCAGCAGATACAATCTAAAAGAATCAAGGAGTTGGAGTCCCAAGGTTATTATGTCCTCAAGTTAGTGAAGACTAATAAGAATGGGATTCCCGACTTGGTCGCCTTTAAACCTAACGCAGATGTTTTATTCAGCGAGGTGAAGAGGCCAACAGGAAAGGTATCAAAGTTGCAGGAGTATAGACTAAAAGAATTAAAAGGATATGGATTCAGAACAGAAGTTTACCGAGGGGGAGAAGAAGACGACTCTTAAATTTGACGTTTACTTTATTGAGGAGTTGGATATGTATCCCGACAATATCCAAGAGGAGGTTGTTCGACAACTCATAAACCACGAGGAAGATTTAGCATCACTAAACGGACTAAGTCAAATGGTTGGTGGTGTAGTTAAGGGCACAGTGCCATTCTTTTTTGAGATAGAGTATCTCAAGCAGGAAGGTGAGAAGGCTGTGTACTTAGACATCATACCGATAGAGTTGGACGACTACTTAGATTTAATTACAAACCAAAAAACACTTACATCAAATGGAACTGAAGGAACAACAGGAGGAGAAGCTCAAGAGGATAGTTAACGGAGTATTTGCCTTAGACTTAACAAGGAAAACAAGGCTAAGGAAGTACGTAAACGCAAGAATGGTTTACTGTGATATACTTAAGGATTTAAACTTAGGCTCTAGCCACATTGCTAGAACTTTTAATTGCAACCATGCTACGGTTCACAATTATTGGCTTAAGTTTCAGGATATAATCAAGTATGATGAAGTTTTACGAGCTAAATACTTAGAGTGCCGAACCTTGTTTTATGATGGATACGACCCGGTTCATGGATTGGATACGGTAAATGATTTAAAAAAACAAGTAATTTCCTTGGAAAATAAAATAAAAGAATTATATTTGGTAAATCATACTTTAATGAAAGAGAACTCTCACTTTAAAAAGGAGGATAATAAGTATAAAAACCTTATACAGATTATAAGACAAAGGACTAAACCTAATACGGAGAGAGAGATAGAGAAAAAACTAAACAGATTTTACAATGGGGTATACGTATAACGACATAGATAAGATAGCAGGATTTTCTTCTTGGAACGAGCGACAGAAGCTAGATGAGTTGTTACGTATAGATTGTAAGATGTATACTAACTTAGGCTCTGACTCTACAAAGAAGGAAGCTTCCGATGTTAGGGCTAAGTCAAAAAGAATTTACAAACTAATCAAAACAATAAATCCAACGATGGGAACTACGTTCCTGAATGCAATGGACTCATAATCAAATGTCTACAAAATCCAATCTCCATCACACTAGAATCAAGCACATCAATTTATTAATGGAAGGGATACACGACTCTACTAATGAGATTTACGAATCTCTTATAGACCGTGAGCATAAGAAAGCTAGGAAGGAGATTAAGGGTCTTATTAAGAATCTAAACGGTGTGCTTGAATCCCTACAAGATGAACTATAAGAAGGATTACAGACCACGACTTAGTGGTAACAAGAAGGTAGCGTACGACAATATCAATAAGAAGGAGCGTAGGATTCTCGTTATCGGGGATGTTCATGCTCCTTTTGTTCTTGACGGCTACCTTGATTTCTGCAAGGAGACATACGCTAAATACAACTGCAATCAAGTCATTTTTATCGGTGACATAATTGACAATCACTACTCCTCATTCCATACTAGTGACCCCGATGGAATGGGTGGTGGTGATGAGTTGGACTACGCAATCGAAGAGGTTAAGAGGTGGAACGAAGCTTTCCCTGTTGCGGATGTTCTTATAGGAAACCACGACAGGATTATTATGCGTAAAGCTTTTGACTCTCAGATACCACAGAGGTGGATAAAGAGTTACAACGACGTTCTTGGAACGAAGTGGAATTGGCAGGACAGGGTTGTGTACGATAACGTACAGTACGTACACGGTGAGGGTGGTACTGCAAGGACAAAGTCTAAGAACGATATGATGTCTACGGTTCAAGGCCACATACACACACAAGCGTACTGCGAGTGGATGGTTGGTAGAAACTTTAGAATATTTGGAATGCAAGTAGGTTGCGGTGTTGACGGTAAGAGTTACGCTGCTGCATACGCTAAGAACTTTAAGAAGCAAGCTATCGGGTGCGGTGTTGTATTCGGTGGCCATACTGCTATAAACTGCCTAATGGAGCTATGAGATTTGAAAACAAGTCAGACTTAACACGAGAGAAGAAAGCGATTGAAAAATTCGTTGGGATATTTGGTGGCTCATATAAAAAGCTCGGTTCAAACGACATTGATTACAGAGTGTTTGACAGCTCTAACAACCTTATCGCTTACGTAGAAGTTAAAGGAAGATTAAGAGCTCTTAAAGACGCTTATCCGCTTCCTGTGGCAGCACGAAAGATTGTCAAGCTATGCGACAAAAGATTAAACCCTGTGATGATATGGGCGTGTGAGGATGGAATCATCTACGCTAAGGTTTCAGAGATACAGGGTAGCGTTAAGTGGGGTGGTAGAAAACCAAGAGAGAACTCATTCAATGATGAGGAGCTAATGATTTATTACGAACAACAAAAAGGATTCAAGTATGTCAGATTCTGATGGTAAGATAAAAGACTTTATAGTCGTGCTAATAATTAACGCAATAATTCTTTACGGAATTTATTACTTAATCTAAAAGGGGAATCCGTTATAACGGACTCCCCTTTTTTTATTTACCCTGCCTTTTCTTCAGCTCCTTAATTCTTTGCTGTTGCTTATAGTAAGCTGAGCCCGGGCCATATAATCTTTGGTAAGCCCTAGGGTTGGCTTTCTTTAAAGCGGATTTACTTATGCCCTTCTTGCTCTTAGTTTGTTTTGCGGGCCTGTAAGAAGAACTCACACCAAGAACATCATACATTACATCCTCATCAAACCCTTCAGTGAATCCGTTAAACAAACCAATAAACGGGTCAACCTGAGCTCCTATAGTAAGTTCCACAGCAACACGTGTAGCGGCCTCGATAGGCTTATCGTCCTTAGACAACTTCTTAACCTTCCTCATTATAGAGTTGAATGGGTTTACAGCTACGTCGGCAGGTCTATTAATACCTCTTGATTTATTTACCGCAGACTCTATAGCTGCTCCAAAGTAAGGCACTTGATAGATAAGATTTAAACCCATCATAGCGTCCTTCATTCTAAGTAGAGCCTCATCTCTATCCTCATCATCACCCTTAATAAACTTCGCTAAGTTCGCTGCAAGAGCAAACATCACGTTGGCTACACCAAGGTTTAATATAATAGCTCTAGTATCTTTAGCTGTAGGTATACTGCCCTTAGAGGCTGAGCTCATTACGTTTGTAAAGCCCTGCATAACTTTGTTCATCTGCAAGAATAGTGTGCTACCAAACATTGTAAACCCTCTAACTAAGGAGTTACTATTCATCTGTAAAGGAATCTTCTCAGTCGCTCTACGAGACTGCTGAGTAGCGTTATAGTTCTCAAACTTCTTCAAAGCGTCAGCCTCGCTCATACCATTTGCAATGTCTCGGTTATAGTTAATCATATAACCCATCACACCAAGTATATCCCCAAGCACTGTAGGTGAACCTGCACCTGTTTTGAAAGCTCTAACAGCTTTACCCCACATGGTGTTAGATTTACCGATTGGCTTGAAGGTAACAGAGCCTGTCTCTAAACCAAACACATCTCCCTCTAAGCCTTTTTTAACACGCTCCTTAAACATAGGGGACATGTTGTACGCTTTCTGAATCTGTATTGGAAGGGTTGCCGCTGTATAAGCAGCCTCCATCATAAACATTACAAGGTCTAACCCCGGTACTTTACTTTTACCTTTGCCTCTATATGAGTAGTCTTCAAACGCGTTGACAAAAGACGTTGACTGTTTTACAACCTGAGCTAACTTGAAGGCTAGAGCAAAGCCTGTGTACTTCGTCATAAGCTTATCTATAATGGTAGGCTGTATTGCCTGCTGCCCACCATTAGGATTCACTGCGTAGTTAACAGAATTCCTAACCACTTTACCTAAACCTGTTTGTTCTAGTAGTGTATCAACCGACTTAAACTTAAATATAGAGTTTAACTTCTTAACCCCTTCAGCGTAAGACTTGTATCGCTCTATAGTTTCAAAGTGATTCTCTAAGGTTGTTGTAAAGTCAGCGTTAAGTATAGATACGTCACCTGTCAAATCAACCCTCTCCTTTAATGCAGGAGCTACTTGAGCGTTAAACACACCGTTGAAATCTCCTTCATCTAAAAGTTTAGAGTCAACCTTAGTTTTTATTGTCTGAGTAGGAAAGTAGTTCTCTATGTAGCTTAAGTTTACGTTATTTACATCAGAGTATACATCATTGGTTTGCTCAAAGTACTCCGTACTTAAATACTCTACCACCTTGTCCGTAAATTCTACAACATCCTTACCAAGGATGCTTTCAATTTGCTTTAACTTCTCATCAGTAAACCCTTGCTTTTTAAGCTTCTCTCTTTGAACATCGTTCTTACTAAGAGCGTACACTCTCATCAATTGGTCTGCGTTAAAAAGATTAGTTCCTAAGGACTTACCCTCACCCGTGGTGATACCATCAATCTTGTGAGCTCCTGAAGCTAGTTTACTTTGAATGTCTTTATAGTTCTTAACACCATCTATGGAGCTAGCTATCTCATCCATCTTAGTACGAGTACTCTGTAATCCTTTAGCATACAAACTCTCCATGGCGTTAAGGGATTCGTATACATTCTTAGTAAAGAACTTACCAACCTTGTCCAATCCATTTGTTAGAGTACCTAAGTGCTTTAAGTTATTAGCTATACCTGTTAAGAATTTACCCGGCTTGGTTAAAGGAAACTCAGACACATAAAGCTTGAAAGCTTTACCTAGCTGACCACTCATCAACGCATTATATCTTTCATTCTGACGAGCTCTAAGCTGCTCTTCAGTCAGTGGTGAACCGTCCTCATTGTAAAGAGCTGAGTATCCTTGTTGTATATTGGAGTCAGCCTCATCTCTAAGAGCCTTCACCTCAGCCTTCTCAGCCTCAAGTTTTTCTTTTAGTCTAGATATTGATTCAGAACGAGCTTCCTTTAAGTCTTTTAATAGTGCTTCAACTTCTTGAACACTCATGTCTTCTACGCCTTTGAATGATTCAAAAGCAATGTAAGCGTCAAGTTGGTTTTGCTCTTTAACCGTAAGCTTTCCTTCCTTAGATAACACCTCATCAATGTCAGGGAAGAACTTCTTCTCTATTGATTCAGCGTCAAAGTCGCCCTCAAGGATTCTCTTAAGAACTCTTTTAGCTGCAGCAAAAAACTGCTGTCCTTGTGCATCTAACCCTTTACCTCTAGCTTTATTACTGTCAGTAATAGCTTTCTTAGCTTTTTCGGTAACAAACTTTAGAATATCTTTTACAACACCCTTCTTGTACTTTCCTTCTGAGTCGTTGAATACTTTAGCTACATACTCAGTGAAAGCGTCTACAGACTTAGCTTTAGTCACGTCAGTCTTAGCAAACTTTTTCAATATAGCAGATGCTTGCCTTTGAGTAAGAGTACCTTTCTTAATTAAAGCGTCAACCTCAGCGGATAAAGCTTGCTGCGTATCAGCTATAAAATTCTTAGCATCCTTCGCAGCCTTAACAGCCTCTTGCAACCTAATCTTTAACAGCTCACTTTCCTTCAGTGTTACCTTCTTAACATCTCTTATAGCACCGAGCAAACGACTTGGTGTAGGAGCTGTCTTCTCCTTTAAACCAAACTGCTTACGTATATCTCTCAGTAATTTTTCTCGAACTACATCGGTAGCTGTTTCATAAACACGAGAACCTTTAACATATTCAGCTACGTTGTCCATGATGTCGTTAAACTTAACACCACGTTTCTTTGATTTTTTAATAATACCCTCTACTTCATTAGCTAATCTATCATACCCCGGCACTAACTCTTCTGTAAGCTTAGGCTTTGGTGCTGCGGTCTTCTCAGTAGCAACAACCTCAGCAACCAACTCAGGCTTTACGCCCCTCTGTGTAAGCAATGCACTAATAGCTGCGTCTGAGTAACCCAAACCACGAGCCTTCTCAACGAATGATTTTACCTTGAAGTTAGATAGCTTCGTACCCCTACTAGAAGCGTCTGCCTTTTTAAATGCAGCCGAAGACTTCATCTCAGCTCTCTGTTTTTTTGTGGTTTTAATTTCCTCACCACTAAGTATGTCAGCTAGAGCAGTTCCTAGAAATTGGTCAAGAGTTAAGCCCTGAACATCTTCAGCCGTTAAGTCTTTGGATAGTTTAAACTCCTGTTTTATGTAGTTCCATAAACCAAGTAACCACTCAGTAAACTCACTCTTTAAGGCTCCTTGAGTTATAGTCTCACCCTTGTTACCGATAAGAATTGCTAAGGCTTCATTGGCTGCTTTAGCTACATCACCATTGAATACCTCAAGTTGCTTCTTGTATACATCTGTTTCCTTTACTAACTCAACACCTTTATTGTATATCTCTCTCCCTTTTTCAGTTGTCTGAAGAAAGTCAGTCCATACGTGACCCATCTCATGTATAGCTGTATTAAATATAGCCGACTCTGAGTTGTGAATATCAGGGTTAACATAAACGTCACCATTAACCGTTACACCGTAAACAACTTCCCCGCCTTTTAAATACTTCTTAACCCCTTCCGAGTTCATAACCTCGTTAAACTCTTTTGAGTCTACAGACAGGGTTACGCTTGGGAACGCTTTTCTTAAAAAAGAAACAAGCTTATTTACATTGTCAGTATTAGAGCTAGTTACAGCACCCACATAATCTAGAGAAGGTATACCTATACCAACACCTGCTTGCTGACTTAGTATGCTAGGCGCAGACGCTTTAGCTCCCTTAGACTCCTTTTGAATAAGTACCTTAAAGCTTTTCTCATACGCTTTAGGATAAGCTTTTTCCATAGGCACAGGATTTTCTAGTACACCAATTGATTTACCCTTCACGCCGTAAGGATAGTTTGGATGCGTAGTCTCTAGCACCTCAGGGTTTAAAACGTCAACACCTACCAATGAAATTACACTACCAATAGGCACGTTTCTTAATTCAGGGTCTGTAATTGTGTCAGTTATTACACCGAGGTTTAATTTTGTTTTAGCCTCGCTAGGTTGACCTTTCAATAAAGCTAACACGACAGGCTTCTTTGATGCTGACGGAGTTTTAGATTTAGCTCCCGGAGTATTAGGGGTACTAGATGTAACCTTTCCCATAAGCAAAGTCCTAGCGGGTAGTGAAATTTTCTTAGCAAACTCACTAGATAAAACTTGGTCAATAGACGTAGCCCCTGAATTAGATACCTGATTTTTAATTCTACGGTAAAGCCCTAGGGTTTTTAACTGCGACTTAGAAGGAGATTCTATTGAGCTTAATTTTTTAATCTCTAAATCCAACTCACTCTTTAATGCTTTAAGAGCCGCCTTTTTATTCTTAGAGGGTAGTGATTTTATATTATCAGACAAAACTCTAAACGTAGCCTCGTTGGAAACTACAGAGCTCTCACCCATCTTAACAATATTCATTGGCACTAATCCATTATACTCAGGGTTTGCAGCCCACCAATCGTCAAACAAAGACTTGTTATCTTCGTATACCTGCTTAGCTTTTGAGATTATAGTGTCAGCCTCTTTAGTGTCTACGTTAGCCCAAGCAAAGTTCTCATGCCCCTTAGTTCCGTTAAATCCTACCGCACCCTTAAGGTTGTCAATAGTGTTGCCCGTTTCAGGGTTAACAGTATCACCTGTAGTAAGTTGGTCTGTTATGTTAAATATAGTTGGGATACCATCTACAACCTCTAATGTTGTAGAGTTTAAGGGTGTGTCCGTTCTTTCATTTAAAGCATTAACATCTATAGGGCTTGAGGCTTCAAAGCCTAGTTTAACATCTTTATTTGGTGACTCTATCTCGTTAATAACGTCAGTAACCTTAGCTACTTCTGACTCGTCAATCTGAGATTCTACCTCATCTCTTAATCTAAATTCAGGACCTTTATCAGCTAACTTTCTACTTCTTTTAATTTCTTTTTTATTGAAAATAATCTCAGACCTCATCTCACGTTTCTTCTCCTTAATATCTTCTTTGTAGATATCTAGTTGATTTTTTTGGTCTTCCTTGAACTCAGATAACTGCTCTCTTAAATTCTCTAACTCACTCAATCTTTGAGTAAGGGTTAGGTCTTTGTTTTCTTTTGTTTCTTTTATTAACTGCTTCAGCTCATCAACACCTGCTTTGGTGTTCCCTTTTTCTATAGCTATCTCTTCCTGAATGGTTTCAATCTCCCCTTCGTACTCCTCAGTAACATCATCAATCATTTTCTGAACTTCCTCTTGCTCAGTAAGCTCAGGTGCGACTTCCTCAGCAACCGTCTCTTCAGGTGCAACTTCCTCAGTAATCACATCATCTAACTCGGTTAAATCTAACTGCTCGTCCGCAATAGCTTTATCTACCTCGCTCTGTAGCTCCGGAGAGACATCTTGTTCTTGTACATCTTCTTGTGCAACCTCTTCGGTAACTGCTGTGATTTCGGTGTCTCCTTCTCGAACTCCTTCGCTAACTGCGGCTTGTTCTTGTACATCCACCGTCTCTGCGCTTGGCTCTTGAATGGCATCTGTTTCTTCTGTTAATGGGTTCTCTTGGAGATTCTTTATCTCCTCTCTTATGACTTTAGCTCTATCCTTAGCTACCTGATTGTCTTTACCTTTAAGGTTATTTAACTCTACCTGAAGCTCTGTGATAGCGTCAAGCGTAGGTTGGTTCATCTCAGGGTCAGCCTCAGATATATCTCTCTTAGTTACAGCCTCTTGGTATTTCTTTGTGTACTCAGCCTGTAGCACATCGTCATTAACAATGTTAACCTCAGCCTTAATTAAATCGTTAGGGTTAGCCTCTCTAATAAACCTAGCCATGTCAGGCCCTGATACTGCAGCATTCTTATCTTTACCATTTATGTGGTACTTAGGGGCCTTGTATAGACCATAACCCACAGTTAATGGAGCTGTGGCCGTACCTGCAATACCTTCAAAACCAATCTCAGCAACGTCCATCTCCTGACCCGCAACCAATCTACCTGCAACCTCACCCGCAGAACCACCTACAGCTTCAACAGTACCACCTGCGGTAGCACCTAAAAGTTTTCGACCTGTAGATTTTACAACGCTAGTAGTAAGCTTACCTGCAAGACCGCCCGTGATAGCATCAATAGTACCAATTGTAAGACCACGCCCTACAGCTTTAAAGCGAATCTCATCCATCGCCTCCTTGTCTCCCAATACAGCTCTTATATTCTCAGTGGTCATAGGCTTGTCACCAAGCTGCTCTTGCAGTAGCTCAGCATAAGTAAGGCCTGTCTCAAGTGTAGTACCCGCCATACCCATAGCACCTATTAAAGCACCGGCAGGTCCACCAACTAAAGCACCACCCGCTGCACCACTTGCTGCGCCCGCAAGGACTGCAGGGGTAGCCATAGCGCTAACTGACGATACAAATAACTGTGGTATAACGGTAGGGTTCTTAGCCACACCTTTTACAAAGCCTAGCCAACCGCCACCATTCTCTTGATAAATTTTTTGGAAATCACGCATCTCATCAGACTCACCCATAGACTGCATGCGCTTTTGTGCAGCAATAAATTCTTGGATGTCATCATCTGAAACGTCAGAGCCTTTTGCAAACAACTCTAAAGCCTCGTCAACAGAACCACCTTGGGCTTGACCTGCTGCTCCTGCTCTATAGATGTCACCAAACAAATCGGTAAGTTCGTTCTTACCGAACACCCTCTCAATGGCGGTAGACTTCTCTAATGAAATCGGTTTATCACCCTGATACTGTCTACTTGGTTCTGCATCCTGTACAACAGTATATTCAGAAGGTTCTTCAAGTGTGATAGACTCCGAAGAAATAACCTCTTCCTGCTGCTGTGGTATAGTAGAATCCGTAACGACCTGCTGAGAAACTGAAACCGAATCTTCTTTTTTTTTTACTCCTACTAAAACAGAGAAATCTTCAAAAGACTTTTGGTATCCCTTCTCTTGCACGTAACCGTAGTTATCGGCTAATACGTTTTCATTACTTTGTAGTAACGCATTAAACTCTTCAATAGATTTTTGATAACCTTTAGATACAGCTCTATCGTATAAATCTTTTAATACCTGCTCGTTCATTATGTTTATCTTTTACTATAAGTTACTGTAGTCTACTTCCTTGGTTGGTGATTTTTTTAGAGGCCTACCTCGGCTATCTGTATTTTTACTTGAATGAGTAGATGTAATTTTGTATTTTGACTCAAAGCCTTCGGTGTCTCCCTTTCTAACTGCATCAAATATTTCTTGCAAGTCGTTTAGGTACGCTCTAGTATTTTCTATATCGTAACCTACCTCAATATTAAAGTCTCCTATTTTCAATAAAATATTTTTAGTTCCGGAAACTTCTTCAGTTGAGGTCCTTAGGTTAGAGAAGTTTCTAGATAGTAACTCGTTAGTCAACTCAACAGCTTTTTCAGTATCTTGACCACTAAAAGCTTCATCTACCTTTATATTACTATTATCTTCTAATATAAAGAAATCTTGCAATATAGGTGTTACTTTCTCTATCACCTTACCTCTTTCACCCCTACCCGGTTCAATGTTAATCTCAAGCTCAGCAAATCCTTCTGATGGTATATTAATATTTCTAGGCTTTACCTTATCCGAAAGGTCAGCAGCTAATTGTTGAGATGATTTTCCTGTAATATCAATCGTCTCAAGTCGTGTACCACCCTCTTTATCTTCGTACTCAATAAGTATAGAATCCTCTTTTTTGTCTATAGATAGAATTATATCTTGACCCTTTTTTGCATCCTTGTTATACCTTGTGATTAAGCGCTCAGCCGACTCCGAAAAATTATCACCACCTAATACTATAACATCTTTAATATCTTTCTTGTAATTAGCAGTCCTATCTTGAATACTAGCAACCTCAATCTCACTTTTAGTTACCTTAGGTGCGGGTGTTTCTTTACGACCTAATCTACCAAGTATTGAATCTTTAAGAACCTTAGAGGCTTCCTTCTCCTGTGCCTCTGTTAAGTCAGGAACTAATACACCACTGCCCGGATTCTGAGGGTTTGGTATCATCATTATAACACCATCCTTACCTCTATCTTTCTCATCCGTAGAGAACGTGTACTCTTTATCTGTATTATCTGCCAACACACTCGCAGCCGTATAACTACCTGTCTTTAATTTAGCAGCAACATCTTTATCAATTGCTTCTTTAAATTTAGGGTTTTCTAATTTTGATGTAACTGAACCTCCACTTGCAAGAACTTGTTGAAAGTCTTCCTTATAAGTGTCAAGCGTTTTACTTGCCCAATCCTTTACATCAACCCTATCAATCTCTTGGTTGACACCACTCTTCAAACTAAACACTGAAGCTATGTCTGTATTAGACGGAACGCCGTCTACTACCTTAGCCACTAAAACCTCACCGGTCTCAGGGTCTACAATAATCTGTGATTTAGCGGGGTTAGCAAAATCTTGCAGCCTACCATTATTCCATATCTCAACCTGAGACGCGTTGGTGTTAGCCCTCTGCATGTTCTTCTCAAAGTTGGTGTTGAAATTTTTAGCAACCTCAAACAGGTCAGTTGTTCCTTGCTCAAGGTTAGCTTTCTGAGCATAGTAATCCCTAAGCTTAAGCTCTCCGCTTTTAAGCTTCTGCTCCTGCATCAATCTTGTTTTTGTTGCAGCTTCAGCAAAAGAGGCCATCCTATCGTTAGCTGATTGGTTTTGACCCTGAGGTGTGTCCTGCACTGTGCGTAAATACTTCTTAGTATCCTCTGCAATCTCAGACTTTAAATCCTCTCTACGATTTCTTTCTTCAGATAATCGAGTAGAAAAATCTTTACTTATAGCACCCCAATCTACAGTTACTTTGTCAGGGCGTTTATCAAACTTATAATACGACTTTGCCATTATTATCTAAATTTACCTTGAGCACCCTTTACGCGTCCTTGATTAGTTCCTGTTACACCTGCAAGTTTTTGCTGAGGGTATAACTCAGACATCTCGTACAACCCCATACCTGTATCAACTAATCCTTGGGTTGCGGACTGCATAGAGGTAGCTTCTAAATTAGCAGCTTCAGCAGCAGCTATACCCGCCCCTTCAGCCTGAGCTAAATCAAGCTCAGCCCTTTTTGTAGCCAAAACTTTTTCTTCATCAGCAACAGCTTTCTCTAAAGATTCAATGTCTTGGGTTTGTTGAGTAGTAATTGCTTGCTCTGCCTTCTGAGCTTGACCAAGAACTCTACCTGCAGTAGCTGCGGCTAGCCTAGGGTCACCCTCTCGGCCTACTTCAATTGCTTGAGCAGCTTGCTGAGCAAGTGCCTCACGCTGTCTCTCATACGGTTCTTTACTTATGCTAAGCTCCTCTAAGTAGTTGACTTCTAGTTGTTCTCTTGCCTCAGCAAAAGCTTCGTCAGCTAGATTTTGAGCTTGTTCCCTTTCCTTTCTTGCTTTAGAGGCTTGCGAGAAAGACATTCCCGCTGAAACTAAACCTGACATAGCAGCTAATTCTACTCCCATAGTTATATTTTTAAAAGTAATTCTGTTTGATTTTTAGCCCCAACACTAAATCCCTTACCCACAAAATGATTTACGAGTAAAGGGTTGTTGTTGTTCGCAAAAATATATTTCTTATCCATGCTCTGCGCTACACCAATCAAGCTATCTAGTAAATAGTTAATAGCGTTATTGCGGTGTGGCTTCTTTCTATAATCCTTATTGGATATAATCCAATCTATCCATGCTATCTTTGAGTTGGTGTCATACAAAAAACCTGCGCATATAGGTGTATCCTCATCCCAAATCATTAACCCCGACAATCCATCCTCAGGAAGAAACTCCTTGCTTGGAGCTTGACCTCCCCAATCGTTCCACCACCCTACTAAGGTGTCGTCATAATCTTCGGCTCGTAGTGCTTTTGTGCTAAATATCATATAACAACAAAGATACTAAAATTTAAGGATAGCTTTTCATTGTTTCAGACTCAATAGCAAAAAGCTCACTAGGGCTTGTCACTGTGCTTGGAAGTGTTAAAGTTACCTCAGCATAATGGCCCATAACCCCCATTGATTCAGCCGCGGTATCCTTAGCGTACATTATAGACGTGCCGGAAGTAACGGTGGTTCCGTTATGCGTAACGGTTAAAACTGAACCATTATTTGCAGATACGTTTGAATAAGCAAGATTCGTAACCTGACCTACAAATATCAGGGAGTTAGCAAAACTATCATACCTATATATGTAATCCCCAATACTAAGACTCGTCTCTGAAAGAAAAAACTTCATGCTACCTACATTTTGAGTGTATGGAACACCTAAACCACCAATTGTTCTTGAGTTTAACTCAGAGCTTGATATTGTAGATACGGTATCACTAACACCTTGATTTCGTACATAGCCAAAGTAGTTACCTTCTTTTTTTACAAACTCATCGGAAGGTATCTTACCTAACTGAGAGTTAACGTCAGTTAAAATATCAGCCGTCCAAGCATCAGTAGACTCTAAGTTAATTGTTTTAAATAACTTATTCTCTAGTGGGGATTGATTTATTACAGTCTTAATCATTGAGCTGTAAGTAGTTTCATAATACCTGTTATGAATGTCGTTGGTATTATGCCTATATAGTTGACCACCTTTAAACGTGTAAAAATAATTATTCATCCCAATCATATAGTCAGGATAGTAGCTGTAAAAAGAAGGAAACCCTTTTGAACCTTCGCTGTATGTTAGTGTGTAATCTGCCATATTAACAAGCTTGTATTTCTGTTACTACTCCTCCTTGAACTCTAAATGAACCAAAAGGCACAGCTACTCCTTGTAGATTTGCTCCACTAGTTTTGTAATACCCATCAAATAATATTGCAGATGCGTTAGCGTCTTGAAACATAAAATCTCCTATGTTTATTATTGAGCTTACAGTGGTGGTTGCAGGTCCGTGAAAGTAATCTACAAATATAAAACTATAACCACAAGCATCTAGATGACTCAATATTGTTCCCGGTGAACAACTTATTGCGCTCAAAGCCACAGGAGCATTTACGTTTACTGTTACTGAAGCTGCAGTGCAAGGTAGATATAATTGACTTAATAAAGTAAAATCAGTTGCGCTTGCCTTTGGTATGTATGTAATTAATGTATCGTTTAAAGTTTGATTAGTTAAAGCTGTAGGTATTTTATTTGCATTTGTAGTTGCTATAGAATTTCCGGTAGCTTGATAAGAATCAGACTGAGTGTTGTACTCAAATTTATCAAAACTCATATCAGTAGTAGACCAATTTGAACAATAATTATTATAGTCTCCCCACCAAAAATATTGAGGTATTGATTGGTCTGCGGTTACTATAGGACCTGAGTAAGTAGAAGTGTTACCTCCCCTATTAGAAAACCTACCATATCTTTGTTGCGAGCTTGTATTTAAAAAAAACAATCCCACAGGTTTAGATTGTGCAGATGGCGCGGTTATAACTAAGTTAATAGCCTCAACTCTTATAGCACCAATATCAGTACCAAAATTTGTATATATCTCATACAATCCTTGAGGTGCTATTGATAAACCCTGAATAGTTGATGGGGCTAAGTCTGTACACTGAGGGCAAGTTAATACAGGGCCGAGGCCCACTGACGCGGTTTGATACCTCGTAACAACACCGTCTGAATAATACCCTGCAATAGCAAGAGTTGTCATATCTGAATCTGTAAACACCGCCGTTGCAGTGCTTAAGTCTGAGCCGTTTAAATAATAATCTCCAAAATTAGCCATTAGCAATCACAATCTTTAACTGTTATAGTAACACCTGCTGCGGTAACAGGGGTAAAAGTAGGGTAATCTGTAGAGCAAACATCTACAGAAGAATTACCTAATAAAGTTTCAGCGTTAGAGCCTCCGTTGTAACCTACTGTAATAGTTGTACTACCTGAATTGGTTACTGTATAAGTAGTTGTAGCTTGCGAACAAGAACATTCACAGCATACATCTGCTAAACTAGAAGCGTCAAAACAAACAAAGCTTTCAGGCTGTCTTCGTAAGTCCCATACTAAATATAAGTATTCATAAGCTCCTGTAGGCATAGTAAATGTAGCACTAAACTCATTTGCACCATTATTATTTGGTGTCAGAGAGGTTGCCGCACCAATCAAATTCAATAAGTCTGCTGACGTATTTGCGTAGTCTGTATCAGTATTTAACCACAAAAACCTGTCTTTATTATTTAAGTTATAAAAAGTTTCAGCATTAGCACTTGTTCTTATGGTAAGGTCATTTCCTTTTACAGGTATTGAGCCCTGCCCTTGGTCTCCGATGTATGTTTGGTAAAAAGAAGCATGTGCAGCATCAGTACTGCTAGTAAATTCTATAATATTGTCAGGACTGAATACCTCTGAAGTACCACCATCATAACTCCAAAAACAATTTAACACCTTACTCGCGTCACTATTATTAGTAAGTACAATAGTTCTTATTTTTTGCGCCGTCCCCTCAGGGCATCCTGAAGTTAAATCAATAGTTGCATCATTTTCCGAACTATTATTTTGTATAGATATTAATGCTTTTGTTGGGGTTGTTTTATCTTTATTAAGAGTTCTAGTTTCATTACCTGTTATGCTTGGGTATATGGAAGTGCTGCCATCCCAATTTATTGATACCGTAAATTCATCAGCTCCTGCAGAAAAAATAAATGGAACATCGCCAAGCGTTGTTAATAAGTCTACACAAAAAGATTTAGTTCCGCTAGGCTTTAATGAGAAAGTTTGCCTTTGACCACAAGGAATACACTCCTCTTCTTTAGGTAGTAGTATGTCGTTGTTAGATAAAACATACTCATTCATGTAAGGGTCATAACCGCCAAGCTTTTGAGTTTCAAAGCTATCAGTAAATAAGTCTCTAAACCAACTGCGCATTCCAAGCTCTGAAATAACATTAAGACTTTCTGATGGGCCGTCGCCTTTTAACTGTATAACAGCGCCTCGCTTAGCATCTGTAAAAAACTTACTGCTACCATACGAGGCAAAGCTCTCAGTATTATCACTAATACCGTAGTCTTCTATTCTAGCTATCTGCTTACCTAACACCTCAGGTACAGACGTTAAAACACCACCACCACTTGCGTCTGACAATAAATTTGTACCCGAAAGAACGTAAGATATTTTATCTTCCTGAAGGGTGAGTATATTTGTTTCACGAGCAAAAAGCTTGTTTACAGGTCCAAAGGAGTCCTCTAAGGCTTTAAAATTAGCTAACCCTAAGTTGAACTCGTTTAATCTATTTAAGTTCGTCTCATCATTGTATATACCACTATAAGTAATATCACTGCTTCTATGAGCTCTTTTGTAGTCCTGCTCTGAAACTGTAGTCACACGATTACCTAAGCTCATAGCTCTTCCTTTTACAGAATCTCTAATAGTATAACTCTCTACTCCGTTACCAAAAGCATAGCAGTTAGAAAACTTAAGGTGTAGTATAGCAGGCTGTGTTGCGCTTTGGTCTTGGTCATCAGGGTCAGCAAAGTTACCACCATCTAAGTGGTATCCTGTAACTGTATCAATTGGATACGAATCTTGACCCTCATACCAAACGTCAGGTAAAGCGTCTGTAGGTTCGGTTTCAAAAACAATAAGATTAGTTTCTCCTGCTATAAATATTTGAAAGTTAGAGGTAATACTTGAAGTAGTACCGCTTGCACAAGATTGATAACCACTAATCAAAAGCTTTATTTGGTTATCAGTTGCGTTTTTAAACCACTGCAACCTTCTAGTTGAAGAGGTTCCGCTTTGTTCAAATGCAGTTATTTCCGCAGTAGTGGTAAGTAATGTTGAGTTGTAAACAAAGTCATTAGGTAGTAGGTTTGATACATTCTCACCATTCCATAAAGCTATAATATCTACGTAGTCTTGGGAAGCTGTAACATTAGCTGTAAAGTTATACTCTAACTTATTGCAATTTCTATCTCCTACATAGTTAGTTCCCGCCCTGTACCAATCAATGCTAATATTAATTTGAGAACCTCTATGTATAAAAGTATTTGTGTATGGGCTACCACCACCTGAAGCGGGGGTGCTAAATCCATCATACTCAAGATAAGTAATTGTACTAGGCACGTTTTGCTCAGCCGATTGAATACCTGATTGATTGAACGAAGAACTTGATGAGCCTGCTGCAAAGTTAGTGGTCATCATCTTCATATAAGTTCCTGCGGGAACTGTTATAGCGTCTCCATTTGAGTCCAAAACTGTTATAAAATCCTCTGCCTGAGCTTTCTTTTCCAATACAGTTGCTTGAGCACAGCTCCTTAACGGCCCTGTTGAGTCTCGTTTTACGATATATCTATCACCCTCTTCAACCTTAGCAATGTTCTCACCTTCCAATAAGAAGTATGTAAAATCGCTTTCAGAGTCTTTAAAGTAAATGTTTGAGTAAATAGTTTCGTACTGCTCACCGTCAGGTTTTATCACAAACTTATATCTCTTAGCAAAGTCAGGAGCTAATTGTGATGGGGGTATATTTACAACCACCTCATTTTTAGTCGGACTTGCTGAGCAGGGAACGTAAACTGTATTCGACTCACTCACCAAAGCTGTCGTAGCCCTGTTAAACCCATCCATATAAACAATACCTATCTCGTAACCTCTGTTACTATGAAGGCTCGCAGAGCTTGGCTCTTGTTGAAAAGAGAACTCAGCCTCAGCTATATCAAAATACTCAAAAGCTAAGCTACCTATAACAGGTAGAGCAGGGTCGTTTGTATATACCGCTGCCAAAACAACTAGACTCATCTCCGTACCTGATGAAGGACCTGCAATGATAGGTTGTTCAACAGCAGAAATACCGCTGCTATAAAGACTATAGCCTCCTTGAAGAGTGTCTGACAACGCGCAGTTATATCTATCTGTTAAGGTTTGCCTTTCACAAGCTGTACTTATAGGCACTATAGAAGAGGATAAGCCTAACTTATCTTGAAAGTCCGTGCTATTTAAAAGCTCTGTTGTATTACTAAAGTTCTGAGGGAGTATGTATGTAAACCCAAACTCCATGTTGTTATTTGTAGATGCAGGTAAAGTTGCAGGTGCTCCATTAAAACTATTATGTTCTAGCCTAAAGCTAAATGAAAAGGCAGAGCCCGCTGTTAACTTATCCTGTATGTTTGATAAATCTACAACCACATTACCAAGTGTAGTTACAGGAGAAGCAGAGTTGATAGTGTATCCGACATTGTTAAACCCATTATTAGATAATGCGTTAAAACCAATATCTGTGCTGTTAACATCTACAGTGTAAGATAGTCGAGTATTTTGACCGCCACGTTTTAAATCGTAACCCTCAACGTAGTTACCGTACATAATACGGTTACCCATTAAGGTTTGTGTTTTAGCAAGTAATGGTACGTTATCATACAAACGTAATATCTCACCCTCTGATAGTATAGTAAATATCTTACTATCTGTAAATAAATACGTATAATTCGTGTTGTCTAAGTAGTTTAAGTCTTTCTTGTTAAGCTTCTCAATAACCTTAATAGTTCCTGAGTCAGACTCTTTAAATAATATCTCAACACTTTTTACTTGAGAGCCGCCTGTAAAAAAGGTAACCTCAGCAGTGTTTATACTATTTACCATACCATCGTTTACACCGCTCTCAGGTGAAAGCTCAAATGGTTTAGGTAAAAAACTTGGATTGGTAAACTGTGATGTAGCTGAGTACTCGCCGTCAGCGTACTCATACCTGTAACCAAAGCATATAAACCTGTCCTGCATAAAAGTATCAGTAATGCTTGGGTTGTCAATACCTGTAACCAAAGGTGCTTGAGCAGGTGGGTCTAAAATTACTAATATATCATTGTACTCAAAGTTATCGCTACCCGTGATTGAGGTTGGGTATCCGTAACTTGAGTTTACATTTATCTTTCTTGGTGGATTGTAGTTGTCTGTAAAAAACAAAAAGTTACCAACCTTATTTACGTTACTAACAAGGTAACTAGAATTAAAGTTTAACGTGGTGTTTGTAGGGTCATCATCGTTTTTAAAACTAATAACGTGGTACTCTACTGACTTTACATTTGTATTATAAGACACAATAAGGTCAGCTTTATTTGTACTTGTATTTGTACCTGTATTATTATCGTGTATAAACCAATATATAGTTTCATTAGCACCATCCTCAAAAGCCCCAATACACCTTGCATTAGGACTTAAGTCATACTGTACATCTGAGTAAGTCCCTAAGTTAATTGCAGTTAAAAGCTCGTTACCCTTTGATGACTCTACAGAACCTATCTCAGATTCTTCAGTAGAACCAAGACGAACATTCATTGCGTCCACATACTCACCGTTAGGTACAAGCCGTTCATCGACAGACTTATTCATCCTACCGGATATAAAGTGCCTTTTTAAGTTAGCCATATTTATTTAATCCACTTAGATTGCCCTCTTAGATTCATTAGGAGTCTACCGGGGTGTATGTTACTAATTCTTATTTTAGCATTACGTAGTAGTGCTGACTTCTGCTTTCTTGCACGAGAAACTATGTACTCCTGAACACCAAGCTTGCTATTAAGTATAGCGTACTGAATGTATGCGTACACGTACTCCTCAAACAACTTGTTTACAGTAATGAGAGAGTTATTACCACCCTCCATACCATCAGAAACATACTCTAATATAACAGACCTACCTGCCATTGTAGAGTCAAAGTTTATAACACCCGCCTTAGAATCTATCCTGAAGGTTGGGTTAGCATTTGCAGTCTCTGTATTTAAACCATAACGAGCACCTATAGCGTAGTCAAAATACCAAGCACCATCACAGCAGTAACCTTCATTACCGTTGAATGGGCTAGACTCGTTTAGGTATATACTCTTCTTAGTTCCTTTAATCCTAGCAAGGTCAAAATCTGAGAACTCAGGGTTTAGCACCTCGCCGTTCTCATCAAACAATAAAGCCCCGCTATTATCTTTAAGATACGCTTGAGCAGTAGTAGCTTGAATGTTTTCAGTTAACGGAAATAGCACGCCGTTCTCAAACATTGATACCCTAACCCAATTAACATAGTCCGAGGGAAGCACGTATCGCACCGTATCCGGCAGCGAAATCTCTAACGCTTTGATTTCCTTGAACGCATCATAGTTAAGCTCTTGAATCGCACGTTTTGCGTGGAATATAATCTTGTATCGCTCCTCGTTATTTACAAGGGAATGATTCCCTTGGTACATAAGCATGAAGTTTGTTACTATATCCTTTAGGCTAACGTACTGATATGAACCCCAATTCTTATCCTCAGGATTAGAGCCGTTGTTTTCGTAATATTCGTATTGAGATATATATGCCATTATTGTTGCTCTATATTATTTTGTTGTTCCTGTTTATTAGCAAAATCAACTACCATGGTCTCACGAATCTCAACCCCTGCGTACTTAAGTATCTTATTCACCAACTCGTTTTGATAGCTAAGGGGTAGCTCAAAATCCTCATAATCCCCCGCACTTGGATTAAATATAGGTACATTACTCCCTACTGCGGTATAAGTCCACTTGGGCGTTGAAGGGTATCTAATATATCTTGCAGTTGCTTGGCCCGAATTTGGTGTAATCTTTATAACACCTCCATCTTGAGTGTATACAGGGAACTCATCACTTGGAGCTGTAAGTGGGGAAATTTCTAAAGCTGTAATCTTGCCTTGAGAGACTCTTTCAACCTCAACATTAATATTATTAATACTTATTGTAATCCTATTTATATAGTAATAATTGTTAGGTAAAACGTGTGTTCCGTAATTACTCGTTAAAGTTGAGCTCTCACTAAACAAATCTATATCCTCAAGTATTCCTTTTGATATGTCAGCGTAGTCAGTTCCTGACCTACGCGCGTTCTCTGAGTTTATCTGAGTATTGTATTGGTAAAATAAGTTCTCGAATATTTCAAGCTGCGCTTGCTTAGCGTACAGGTTAAAATCCATTGGAGATAAATACCCGTAGTTATTCTTATTTAACACAGCAAGTACTGTGGTTCTAACGTCATCTATCATTATTAAATCTTTTCACAAATATACGCAAAAAAAAAAGAGCCCCTATGGAGCTCCTCTTTCAACCTATTACATTATAACATTAAGATGCTACAATGTCGGTGATAAGGACAGGAGACTTAATCTCAATAACCTTACCTGTGTTATTTGCGTTAGCAGACTCTACGATTGCATTTTGGAAGAAGTTCCTCATCTGTACCGTTGAGGTTGCGTCAGCCTCTGCATACGTGATAGTTACAGTGTCAGCTCCATCAGTCAGACCGTTGTTAATTACAACCGTGCTGTTTGTTGGCGCACTCACTGTAGATACGTTATCAACTCCGATAAGCTTCGGTTGATTCTTAACCTCTTGGAGCTCTATATCGCTTAAGCTAATGAACTCATCCGTAGCACCTGTGCTCTTTACGTTAACAAGAAGGTTAGTGCCGTTAGCCGCTGCTTTATATCTAAACTCATTCTCTCCAAGCTTTGCGTCAACAGTAAGGTAATTTACTCTATCAAAGATTTGAAAGATAACACCCTCTGATTTGCTTAGCACGTTAAACTTAAGAACCAATTCAGTACCTGATGAGTAGGCAGGTGTGTCAGTACCTATAATGGCATTAGAAGACCCCGCTGCGGTTGTTAACGTAGCGGTTCCACCACTAAATACAGCAAACTCTCCTGAAGCACCAACCCCTGAGCCACCTCTATTCCACGCGTAAGCAAACACGTTAGTAGGTTGGATTGAGATGTTGCCATAGGTGGTAGTACCTGCAGTATTAAAGCCTGCTCTAAACAATAACTTAGTGTTACTAGCTTCTTTTATAAACGTGTAGTCAACAGACCCTGAATCAGTTGGAATAGTAACACTTGTACCATTTAAAAATAAAGCTTCATTACCAATATCACCGGTTACACTTTCTATTTTAAGGTTAACCTCCACTCCGTCAGGTATACCCGTTAAGTCATACCCCGCTCCTTCGTATATTCCGCCTGATACTATTACAAGCTTTTGGCCTACAACATCTGTTGATGTAGCAGGATAACTTGCGTCAGCCGTAGACCACCCCGTTAAAGTAGTTACATCGGTATCATCATCAACATCTAAAAACGAAGGGTTGTCAATATACTCAACCTGACCTGTTTCTTTTAATTGAAAGTTAAAAAATTCTGTAGTACCCGCAGTTAACCTATTAAAGTATAAAAGTGCAGTTGTTCCTTTTGCTTTAAACTCTAAGGATAAAGCGTTTCCTGTTAAGGTTATGTCAATATCACCACTTAATCCACTTGCTTTATAGTAAGTCTGAATGTCTGTAATATTTCCTGAAATCTCACATGTGAAGTTATATACTTTGTCTACCGTTAATCCTGCTGCTGTGTACTTTACACCATCACTAGCACTATCAGCTACAAGCTTTATCTTATTATCCTCTATAGTCGCTGAAACAGGTGTTTCCGCTAGAGTCCAATTAGGTAAAGACGATACATCAGTTCCGTTCGGAACGTCAGTAAAACTACCATTAACTATTATCTCCGGACCTAGCGTTGCAAACTCAGGGTTCTCTAATATGTCGTTACCTATGTACGACTTGTTTAGTTTTAAATAATTCGCCATCTTATGAAAGTGTTATAGCTGTTATTACTAGTACCTCGTTATTTTTGTGGTCTCTAAACGCGTCTAAAGGAATATCTAATCTGCTTGCCGTTGCTGACTGAGTGTTAAGCCTCTCAAGGTACTCCTCAATAACACCTGCTACAAAGAACGTGTTAGTTGCAGGGTTAAGCTGCGTTAAGGCAACCTTATCTGCGTTAACACCACCTGCAAACCAAAATGAAGTCTCCTGTGGGTTGCTTGCATTCTCATCATACTCAGACATAATGTAGTTATCCGTTCGCACAACCTGATTACCTCTCGTGTCACCATTAGCTGCGAATACGTTAAAGAACTCACCTGCCGTAGAGAAGTTGTCATTAGACATTAGTAATACATTGTTATCTAAAATCTGTTTAACAACACCCTCTGTACTTGTGGATGTATTGAAGATTACATCACCCTCTTTTACTGATTTCTTAAATCCACCATCAGTTACCTGTAGATAATTGTATTGAACCTCAGTAACTGAAAAGTTGGCAATCGTAAATGTATCAGTACTTTGACCAACAAGTTTTATTCCCTCAGCTTTACCCGCTACATCTTCAAGAACAGCTATAAAGTCAAAGCTAGTATTTCCTGTTGAGGTTGTAACTCTTTGAGATGAAGGAACACCACTAAAGTACCCCGTATTACTTATACCTGCATTTGTTGTGCCGCCTAATGTTTTATTAAGTATATCAAACTTAACCCTGTAAGTTTTACCAAACTCAAGATTAATTTTAGAATTAGAAGTAGCATATCTAGGGCTTGAGTTATCACCTATAAAATTTAACAAAGAGTTTGCCGCACTCCAATTTTCTTCTAAATCAAAAGATTGTGTGTACGGAGAAGTTACTAAGTTAGAGCTTTCTACATAAGGAACTTCTTTTACGGATACGCTTGATAATGAAGCTACCCCACTAGCAAAAATCTGAAAAGCTGTACCGTTACTTACTAAAACGGTATTGTAAGTTCCGTTAGCACTTACAGAGTCATCACCTGACTTAGTTCCACTAGCAGCGGATACACCTAAAGAACCTGAACTGTAATCTACAACAGTCCACTGTATTGCATATTTCTTACCTGATTCCAAACCCATTGATTGAATAAGTTTGTCATTATTGGTAGTTGCGTGAACAGCTTTACCATTACCACTTACAGTCCAATTTGTTCCGGACCAATCACTAGCATCTTCAAAGTTCCCATTCGTAGCCAATTCAGGTGAGCCATAGGTAGGCGTTTCTGTAGCTGCTATTTCTTTTATTGAAACGTTACTTATTTCAAAAGAAACTCCTGCGTCAGTTGTATAAAAATCAAACCTAGTAGAAGGTGAGGGAGCAACCACTTTTTCTGTATACGTACCCGCGACACTTCTAGGTGTAAGGTTTTTTGAGTTTTGAAAGCTTGCAGTTACGCTACCGCCCGAAATGCTATCTATCGTAAACGTAACTACATAAGCTTTTTGAGATATTGTTACAGATTGATAGGTAGGACTAAAAGCAGTTGAACTTGTACAAACCAACTTACCACCTACTATTGATGTGTTATTACCAAAAGTCCACCCATCTGTTGGGTCGGAAAAATCTCCGTTTACAAGCTTTTCAGGCTGCGCCGTGAGAGGTGTCCTATTACCATTTGATACCGTTAACGGTATTCCTAAATATTTTGCCATAGGCTTAAGAATAAACTATTGATGAAATCGCTCTAGGTGGAACCTGTAATGGAGCAACCTCTTTCCAATTTGAACTATACAAGTCTTGAATAACTCCAAGAATCCAAACCTTCATATCGTGCGCTCCTACGTTAGTAGCGTGAGTTATTGTTATGGTATCAAAACTATCATTATCAACTTCTTGAAATATCTTTAATGTTAATAATGTAGTTCCTGCTGTTGCAACAGCCATGATTTTTTCAACATTTGAAATTATTACGTTACTCGTTCCGTCGTTTAAATATATATACTTTGTCATAATTATGTTAATGTAATGTTAGAAATTGAATAAGGAGCATCAGAAGCTGATACATTATACATCGGCTCTGACCAAGGTCGTTGATTAGCTGCAATAAATTGCTTAGTAACCCAATCAACCATAGCGGTATCTGAAGATGAAGGCATTGGGTCGTGAGCAATAGATATAATATTTATATCTGTATTTACAGTACCATACCTTACCTGAGTTACAGTACTACTACTTGTTTGTACTTTTAACATCTCTGCAATAGGTATGATAAGTACCTCGTGCGATGGAATGTCGTTTACTTTGATAAATTTTACCATTGTTTTTTCTTTTTAACTATATAAATGATTAATAATGAAACAAAGATAGCAAAAAAAAAAGGAAGCATTTCTGCCTCCTCTTTTACTACTTGGTCTCTGCGACCTTCTCTAAGAACTCAAGGACGTCAAGTCCCTCATCGCTCTGTAGGTATGACGACACCACATACAGCGGGTCCTCACCGAAAGGTATTGTCAGCATACGCTTCTTATTGCTTGGCGTATTAAAGAATACATCCTTCTTGTTGTTTCTAAACGTTAACACGTTCTTATCAAAGAACGACTGAACCTTAGAGTCAATCTGAAGCGAAGCGTCTCCTACAACAGCTAAGAATGAGTGTGGGTCTTGCTTAGCGAATAAAAGAATATCTCTCCTAAGCTCTGCCGAAGTGATGTTGCTTGGGTCTGTACCAAACGCTACACGGGTTACGGCCTCTATCTGCTCTATTGAAAGCTCGCGAGCTGCAATTAATGCATCAACCTCTACGTTAAGGTCTTCTACTATCTCCTTAGCCTCTTTAGCTTTGTCAATGGTAGCGTACTTAACACCATTAGATGGGTGTATCTCTAAGAACTTTTGTAATACCTGATTTGTTTTTGGAACTGTAAGGAAGCCGTCATCGAATATGATAGGCTCTAATATTGCATTCCCATCCTGCTCGTCCTCAAACGGACTCTTTTGGTTTCTTGCGTATCGAAGGGCTCTGTTCTCTCCTTTCTCCTCATCAAACCATAGCAATGGAAATCTTCTTGTGTTTCTTGATGCGAGCATAAATGATAACGGAGTTGTATTCCCTAATAATTTATACTGCTTGTCTACGTACTCTACTGTTTTTTTCATTTGAATTTAATTAGAATTTAAAAAAGTAAAAGAGAGTCCGCTATAACGGACTCCCTTTTTAATATACTACTCTTGGAATAAGAAGAAGTTGTTTGCACCTAAAGTACATACAGCTCTCTCAGACAAGAAGTTAACCTCCATTGCATCCAAGCTAGAAGTAGCTGCGCCACCTGCTGAACCTGTAATCCAAGTCTTGTAACGTCGGTCTTCAGTTTGTGAAGCACGGTAACGTACATGTAAGAAAGGACGCTTAGCGTTCTTACCTAAGATTTGGTCATACACTGAAGTTGAACCTGCAGGAACTAACAATCCGTTAATTTTTCCTGAACCTGCTCCTGATGGTAAACCACCACGCATAGTTGGGTCATTCAAGTATTTCCAATCAGACTTGTAGAAGTCATAACCTCTTCGGAATCCTGTGAATCCTAAGTTAAGAGCCATCTCTTCGTCATTGTCAAATAGTCCGTAAGACGTACCACCTGCACCGTAAGAGTTCTGAGCAGCTAACATGTCATCAACATCGAATCCGAACTGACGGTCAACGAAGATTACGTTCTCTTCAATAGAACCTTGCTTGTCAAGACGTTGGATAACAGCGTCAAAGTCACCCAATACGTTAGGGTTACCACCTGACCATACGTTACCTCTGTTCTCTACAACGTAGAATACACCTTCAGAACCTTTGTTACCTGCATCACCTGTTGCTGATGCTGCACCTGAGCCTGCTGCTGCAGGAACCGCCTCCAACATAGATGTTTCTAGGTAGTCATCAAAACGAAGACGAGTTTCGTGCTCAGACTTCAAGTACCAAAGGTATCCTGCCGCACCATTCTCTGTAGTAACTTCAACCCATCCGATTTGAGCCATATCAGAACCTGATACTGCATACTTATCTTTAAGGATGATTGGACTGTTTTCAAAGATTTCATCAGAAGCCTCTAAAGAACCTGCCATACCATTCGTTCCTTTCTTAAACTCAGAACCGTAAATAAATACAGTTAAGGTTGCGGTGTTACCAAACGCTTGACCTGTACCTTCATAATAAGCTACATTGAAAGTACCTGCTGCTGTATCAACCAAAGTTACAACCCCTTTATTGCTTCCTGAACCTGCGTTGTCAGAAATCATAACTGTATTACCTACACGAATAGCAATAGAACCTGCTGTTAAGCCAATATTCTGTCTATTAGGGTCAAGAACATCTGCTACTGTAATAGTTGCAGTACCTTGCGCTGCTGCTGCACCTGAGCTACAGTTAACGTATTTAGTGTGTAGTCTTCCTTGCTCTGCCCATTTGATAAGGTCTGAGTTAGAAGGCATCTCTGCTCCAACCAATCGTAGGAAAGATGCTACGGTACGATTACCGTAACGCTCGAATTCCTTCTCGTAAGTATCCGGTAGATACTGACTTAAGAAGTTAAAATCTGTAATGTAATTAGTCGCTGTCGGCACTTGTTGTGCTGAGGGCTGTAAATCAAAGCCCGGACTAGTCTGTACTGAACCTGCCATTTTTTTGTTTTTTTAAAATTATTTTCTTTTAATACTCCTAATCTTTAAACCTCGACCTGAGTCACTGCTCAAAGACCTAACTTGTGCTCCTGATTTAACAGTTGAAGCAGGGGCGTTGCGAGTTGTCATATTAATATTCTTAGTCTTCCTCATAACATCCTCTGTCGCATTTGCTTTACCCTGCTCATAAAAAAATTGAGCAAACTTCTCAGGATTCATTGCAACGGCTAGTGCTTTGTGGTATCCTGCAGCGTCATTCATAAGTCCGTTATCATCCAAATACTTGTTAACAAAATTCATTGGTGATAGCTGAGCCTTCTTTACTTCCTCTGCACTACCCGGATTAAAAGTGACTTGGTCTTCTCCAATATTGAACTCAAAACCTTTGAACTCATTGTTAAAAACCTCGTCAGTCTTTTGTGAGAACCACTCAGACTTTCTTTTTGTCTCCTCTTGCTGCGTTGCCGCCTCATTCAAATACTGCTTATACGCTTTGTACTCCTCATTCTCGCCCTCAGAGATAGCTTCCTGTCTTGACTCAAGTGGTTGCTTGTACATCTCCTGCTGCTCGGTAAAGTAGTTCTTAGCCTTAGCAATAGCTTTTTTCTTTGCCACCTTGATTTTCTTAATGTCCGACTCTTCATCTAAGTCTGCATCGTAGGAATACTCATCCATTAACGACTGAATGTCGTCATCGTCAAGAGCTGTTTCCGTAGCCTTAAGATAATCTCTTAGCAAAGATTCAGGGTTTACCTCATCAAAGTCCTGTTGTAATTTAACATAGTCACTGATGCCTCGCCCTGTTTCTTTTTTATACTTAAAATAAGCAGCTACATCCTCAGGTAGTTCTTCTTGAGCTTCTCGCTCTACAAACAACTCATCTACTGATGTAATCTCCTTATTGTATCTTTCTTTAATATGTGAAAGAACTTGCTCCTCGGTAATGCCTTGCGGCTCTTGCTGCTCAACCTCTTCGGCTTGCGGTTCTTCTATTACCTGAGTTTCTTCTGTTGGTGCTGAGTCCTCAAACTGCTCTTCATGCTTTTCTAGCAATTCCTCTTCCACCTCCGCTGTAGACTTCTGCTCTACACCGTCTAACGCTTTTACTTTAATTTCCATTTGATTTGATTTTATGCAAAGTTAAACAAAATTTATTTATATTTTAGACGCTTTTTCTTGTGACCCTACCTGCCTTGGTATTGGACACAAACTGTTTTTTTCTGCCGTACTTCTTTTTCTTTTTAGCAGTTGAAGCTCTTTCTGCTTTACTCATACTATTAGCTTTATTAAGTGGTAAACATCTATCAGGGTTCTTTTTATTCTTACTAGTACCGCACGCTCCTTTAATAGAACCGTCAGTCCCTATACGAACCCACTTCTCATCTCTCCACTTTTTAAGCTCACCCATTAGTACTTTGGTTTTTTAGGCTTCTTCTTTTTAGTTCCGTATGCTGCCATTATTTTTTAGATTTTTTAGCGTAGTTAGGGTCTTTACAATATTTACTTGCAGCCATGTTTGCATAAGCTGAAGGGTATCTGTCGAATGTTCTTTTTGCCCACGCAATTCCTGCAGAGCATATCTTATTCTTTTTTGTTCTACCTTTTGTTGCCATACTACCTTGGGTTAAATTCAGCTAAATCAAACCCATCTAAGCTATCCTCGTTAGACTCAAAGTTCTGAGGCGGTAGGTTGTTCTTGCGCTGATTAATTAATTTACTCTGCTCTGTGTTCTGCTGACTAATGCGAGCCGACTTAGCATCCTCTCTCTGATTCTCCCTTTGGTCTAAAGCTTGCTCGGACACACCACGTAACTGCATGTTAAGACTAAACTCTTTATCCATTAGCATGGATTTAAGCTGAGCCTCATTATTCATCTTCTCAATTTCAAAAGCTATCTCAGCTTGTTTGAGCTGCATCTTAGCTTGACTCTCCGCCTGAATCTTTTGCATAGCAACTTGAGCCGCCATCTCTTGAGACTTTAATTGCTGCTGAGCTGTCATAGCCTGCTTCTGCATAGCCATCTTCTCGTCACGCTCTTGCTTCTTAATTCTCTTAACCTTAAGTAATTGATTAGCAAGTTTTAAGTTTCTTATCTCTCTAATATCAATAGCGTCCTCTAAGTTTATATCACCCTTAGATAAAGCCATCTGTATATTCTGCTCAAGCTGAGCTTTCTCTTCCTCATCAGGAGACACCTCAATAAAGACTCCAAAGTCATAAATGTATAGACTGTTAATCTCGTTTAGGATAGATACATTGTACTTACCTATCTGATTAACAAACTCATCCTTAAAGTCGGCGTACTCTAGTATATCAGAAACCCTGTACGTTAAAGCTTCAGCTAGCGTCTTATAAATATAAAGACTACTATCTAATATGTGCCTTGTAGCTGTGTTGGAATTTAACGCTGCTAGCTTTTGCACTCCAACCAAAGAATTAGGGTCAGGAGTAGAACCGTCTCTCGCTTCATTTAAGCCTGTTACAGCTCGTATCATTCCTAAGTAATGGTTATAGTTACCAATAAGCATTTGCGTTTTGCTAGCCCCTGAATTTGAGGTTAGCTGCTGAATAGGAACTTTACCTTGGTTGTAGTCACCATCCTGCGTGTAGCTTCTACCAATCACACTACCTGTTTGGAAGTATAATCTTAAAGCGTCCTCAGGGTTATACGCACTACCTGTTCCAAGGTCTACCTCATTTAATCCATCCGCGTCAATGTAAACACCGTCAGGTACAACTCTTGATATTACCTGCTGAAGTTTTAAGTGTGTTATCTGAATTAAATCAGCAAAAGGAATCATCCTTCTTACTAAAGATTCAATATTTCCTTTATACATTCTAGGAGCTACGGCTACGTAGTTAGAGATAGCATGCTGACTAGCAGACTTAGGTCTAACCATGTTCTCAGCCATCTCCCACTTAAGTAAGATGTTCGTCCCCATAACCATAACGCCTTCGTACCAAACGTCAATAGTTTTCTCTACCTTCTCGAAGTTACCCTCATCCATCATCTCCACGGGTGGATTAAATTGGTCGTCCTTCTCAATCATCTTAGAGCCACCATTATCATACACCTTCTTCTTATAGACAATCTTCTTAGTAGTCTTATAGTTGAAGTACATTAATGTAGCGGTATCCTTGTAAAAAATATCATTCTCGTAAAACTGAGCTGTGTTGTAGTAGTCGTACCAACTCTGACTGTACTGAGAGATTTTTTCAAAATCCTCATTAGTGAGCGATTGGTCAATCTTACTTAACTCAATAATAGGTACGGTTTTAATCTCACCCCAATAAAAACAATCTTTAAAGTGCGGGTCTTCAGTATAACTGTACACTACATTCGCGGGGTCTACATAACTAACCTTAACTCCTGCGCCCGGTAAGAACTCATGCTTTGCTACACCTATGCCTAATACAGTAAGGTCATAGTCAAATCTTTTCCTTAAGTCTACGTACTTATTCTCTGAGAGTAAGGTGTCAATAGCAGTCTCCTCAGCTATCTCGATAGCCGGCTTGTAGTTTAAGTTCATGTACAAGGAAAGCTCCTCGTCATTATCAGGTAAGTCATCAGGCTCCATAGTAAACGGATTCATACCTGTATTCTTCTGTATCGTCTCAAGGATTGGTTTAGCAACCATCTGTCCTTGAATCATTTCCTGAAACTTACTTCTATTTTCTTGTGATATTGCATCCTCAGCGTAAGCCTTAACCTTAAATAATCTGTCAGACATTCCGTTAACAACGATGTCTACAAACTTAGGTAGGATAGGTACGGGAGTCCAATCAAGGTTTAAATATGAAAGGTCACCATCAACGGCAAGCTCAGTCTTATATTTTGCAACAGACTGTTCACCCCTTGCATATAACCTCAACCTATGAAAGTCTCTCCATTGGTCGTAGTATCTACATGAATTACCATCTCTCTTGAACCACTCGTACTGTATTGCTTGACCTATCTGTATCCCAAATTCTTCAGTTGCTTTTTCTGCATCTGAAACAAATTGACTAGGAAAACCTGCAGCCGATATGTTTACATTTACCTCTTTCATCTATCTTAGTAATTCACTGATTGACCCTTTGTTATTGTACTTAGCAAAGGTAACACTTATTTTTGACTGTTTTTGTTCGGGCTGATACGAGCTCTTCTGATTAGCCATAATGGCTAACCCTGAGCTAATCGAAGCATCAAACTTTGTTCTATTGTTAATATCAAACCTAGCCCAATCCTCAAGAGTTCTAGCGAAAGGCATTAAGCCCATCTCATCAGAATCCCTATACGCACCACTCATATCTATACCGACATGCTTTTCTATGTAAGACTCAATAGCTGAGGCGTGTGATTGCTTTACGTCCTCAGATGAGTTAGGTATTCCCCCTAACTCTTTCTCTGTCTTTGAGAGTTTGTTAAACACCTTATCAGGCCTATTCATTGAGTAACCTCTGTAGCCTCTATTCTTAAAGTGATACAAAAGCCTTGGCTTGTTGTTCTCACAAAGAATTGGCATGCCGTAGAATATACACGCCATCAGAACCTCCTCAAAGAATATCTCTGCAGTCTGTGGCCTAGCTATATACTCTAAGAAAAACTCATTACTAGGAGCCTCATCCATGTTAAACTTAGTAAGCCCATGCAAGGAGCCGTTGGACCCTTTACCACCTACAGTTCCTGATATATCATAGGAGTCACACCCAAATGAACCTATATGCTCATTACCCGGGTACTTGTTACCTCTCTTGCTTACAGACCTGTTCTGAAGATTCTTATTAGGAATCCAACTTACCAAGAACCTACCACGAGTATCGGGGCTAAATACAACCTCAGTATCCTTTACCCCTCCCTTCCAATGGAATGAGCCACGAGTTACGTGGTGCTCTGTAATCAATGAATCGTTATAATCTATCTGCTGATATATTTTAGTAAGGTTAAACAACGAAGACTTGCTCTCATCTCTAAAAGCATGCGACTCTGTTCTAGGGAACTGTCTGTAGAATTCATTTAAAGCATCAGCGTCACCCTTAAGTGAATCAACTTCAGCCTCCCAATAATCTACAGCCCCATTACTTATCATCTCACCATCCACTCCTAACACGGGCTTATTAGGTTTTTTAAATACAGGCATCCCATATCTATCAATAAAACCCTCCATGTTCCACTCCATAGGAATAAACAACGCGTACATACCACTCTTGGTTTGACCGTTGGCATTCCTAGTATTTACATCAGAGTCTTCGTAAAGTTTCTTGAAGTTGCTACCACCCTTAGATAGTGCATTTGATGTAGAACCCATCATGCACTTACCAATAATCTTACTACCCAAACGTAGACACGTTTTTGTTACGCGCCAATTGTTTAAGATATTATTTGGCTTAATCCACTTACCGCTCTCATCGTGTACTAGTAGCAATAGCTTCTCACCATCATACGAGTTGTCATCCGTATTCTTCCAATCTATTGTAGTATCCAACCCCTCAAGCTCCTCAGCTTCAGTGTCGTACATATTCTTCTTAGTAATCTTAGATGCAGGGATTCTAAATGCAAGCTCTGTCTTTGGCTTATCCATACCATCCATGATTGGCTTGAAGAAGAAAGGTAGCCTGCTATTGATAGGGACAACCTTATCGGTAAACATCTTCTTAGCATCAGAACCTGTCTTAGATAGTATTCCTACCCTAGAATCTTTCGCTAGCGTACCCGTATTTACCGCTTCCGAGGACCCCATAAAAGAAAATCCTGAACGCCTTATCTTAAGGTAAGTCATACCAAAAGAACGCTTGTCAGCCTTTGATGCCTCCCAAAAAATAAAAAATATTCTGTTAGCTTCTCGATAGTCGGGATAACCTACATCTATACTAGTCCATTGTAGATACATATAGTGTGAACCTGTTATGTAGGCCGGGTCACCATGATTCATGAACCAATACCCTTCCTCCCTTCTATCAAACTCAGACTCTATATAATCAACCCATCTATCCTTAAAAGGTGACGGCATATCATTCCATTGAAATATAGAGTTTATTTTCTGCAGTTCTTTTGGGAACTCTTCACGCTCCCAATACTGCTGTGATTTTGCTTTATTCCTGCTGTAGCAATCTTTAGGCGTAGGAGGTAATCCTATTCGTAGTCCTGAGATTTCAACGACCTCACCTATCTGACCTGTCTTGGATATGTTTACAAAGTCATACTCCTCGTTGTACCCATACAACCAACTTCGGCTACCATTTTTTTTTGATAGTGGCCTTGAGGGGATGTAATCGGGAATAACGCGATATAAGTTATTTTGACCTTCGTTCTGCAAATCCTTGTTTTGTATCCGTTCTATTAGGACCCTTAGATTCTATATCTAAAGTCTCCTGCTCTGAATCAATTCTTTTTAATATCTCAAAGGCATCGAATATAGAAAGCTTCTTTGATGCGGCTGCGTTCTTTAACTTATCTGCAGCAAGCTCATCCATAGGGTCCGGCTTTATAATATCCTCCTTAGCAACCTTAATGAGTTGCTTCACAGCCTTATACCCCGCCTCTATAATTTCCTTACGTAAATCTATTGAATCCATATTACAACTTCATAGTTACCTGATGGTCGAATACTCTGTATAGGGTTTTATCATCCACCTTAAACTCATACTCACTGTCAGGGCTAAAGGTAACTAAGTCACCTTCCTTTATATCCTTTGACCTTAAGTAGTCATTAGGATACTTAACGCGACCTATTAAAGGTTCGTATTTACATGACTTATCTATAAAGCTTTCTACAACAGCTACAGGCTCTATAAAACAAAATCTATCATGACTATTCCATTCCCCATCCTGCTTGTATAAGTAGAATTGGTCGTTATCTACAAAGAATAAATCATCCTTAAAGTAACTCTTACCACTCTTACGTCTACCCTTCATGTCGTTGTAAAACTTAAACACGTTGTGATGTACTAGTAAGGTGTCGCCAATCTTTATATCTCCCGTATACCCTACAGGTGTCTCAACAACAACAGCTTCTCGGTTAGAAAACTTATGGTCTTCCTCGGAGGTACTAACGACAAACTCCATACCGCCAATGCTTTTGGTGTTGTTATATCTCTTCCCTTCTAAAGGGCGTACAATAAAATTAAATGGAGACTTCATTACGACCCACAAGCTTCACAGTCCTCGTCATCAATGCTGCAAGCATCAGGCTGTTCTTGGTCTTCTAAGTTGTTTACCCACGAATCAAACGTATCTTTTGCTGACTCTTCTGATTTCTTAAGTTGCTCTAAAGCATCTTTTTGGTCTTCGCTCATCTTAAAAATTTATATTGTACTCGATTGAAATTGGCATATTTGAATTGAATTCTTTCCAAAGAAGAATCTCGTCCTCCCTCTGAATCCAAACCTTTATAGATTGAGAATCCTTATCCTGTTGAATAAGGTGTATCTTGTGAGAGCTGTTAAGTATATCCTGCCCTACAAGGTAATGC
>Ga0209199_1000928_pt1 | contig 37749 bp, 39 predicted proteins | sample COGITO_mtgs_1105_7_FD_184805 | JGI IMG/M metagenome (GOLD analysis project Ga0209199, IMG submission 184805) | Pelagic marine microbial communities from North Sea - COGITO_mtgs_110523 (SPAdes) (version 2) | ecosystem: Environmental > Aquatic > Marine > Epipelagic ... | reverse complement strand
CTTACACCTCAAACCTATCTAAGTTGTTATCTTCAACTTTTTATTAAAACTTATCTTAAGGAAGCATTCTTACATTTATGCATTCAGTAATTATACTATACTAACGTAGCTACCCAGCAATGCTATTAAAATAACAACTGGTACACCATAGGTTAGCCCGTCTCAATCCTTTCGTACTAGAGAAAGATCCTTTCAATTTTAAACGCTTATCGTAGATAGAAACCAAACTGTCTCACGACGTTCTAAACCCAGATCACGTACCTCTTTAATCGGCGAACAGCCGAACCCTTGAAACCTGCTGCAGCTCCAGGATGAGATGATCCGACATCGAGGTGCCAAACAATTCTGTCAATGCGAACTCTTAAGAATTATTAGCCTGTTATCCCTAGCGTACCTTTTATCCGTTGAGCGATAGCTATTCCATACACAACTACCGGATCACTATGACCAACTTACGTTCCTGCTCAATATGTCTATTTTACAGTCAAGCAAACTTTTACCATTACGCTCTACATACAAAATACAATTGTACTGAGTTTACCTTTGTACGCCTCCGTTACCTTTTAGGAGGCAGCCGCCCCAGCTAAACTACCAACTTTACACTGTTTTAAGCTTACTTAAAAAACTATAATTAGCTATGAAATAGAAAAAGGGTGGTATCTCAAGGGAGTTTAGTTTGCACTAAACTACCACCTATCCTGCACATTTTTTATATCAGTAGCAATGAAAAGATATAGTAAAGGTGCATAGGGTCTTTTCGTCTTACGATAAATACTCCGCATCTGCACGGAAAATTCAATTTCATTGGACTTATATTGGAGACAGTGGGGAAGTCGTTACACCTTTCATGCAGGTCGGAAATTACCCGACAAGGAATTTCGCTACCTTAGGACCGTCAAGAATTACAGCCGCCGTTTACGAGAGAATCCATTCTGAGCTTGCACAAATCCTTTTAACCTCTCGCACCGGGCAGGTGTCAGCCCCTATACTTCATCTTACGATTTTGCAGAGACCTGTGTTTTTATTAAACAGTCGCTACCCCTTATTTTATGTCGCTTTAAAAAAATTTCTCTTAATAAAGCCCTCTTTATCCCGAAGTTACAGAGTCAATTTGCCGAGTTCCTTCAATATAATTAATCCAAGCGTCTTAGTGCATTTACACCCACCCACCTGTGTCGGTTTTAGTACGATTTAAAACATTATAATTATTTCTCGAAATAATAATTTTATTAACAAAAATTTACTAAATTGTTAATAAAAATTCTTATCTGTCATATATAAAAAGTTTTTTAATTAAAAAAAAACCATCAAATAAAGCTTTAGCCTTTTTTTTAGAAATCGACTTACAGTTATTCAGTTTAACTTAAAACAATAAACCTTGGGCTTTCGACGATAATGTTTTTAAACATTATTTATCACTACTCATACTAACATATTCACTTTTGATACCTCCAACAGACTTTACAGCCTACCTTCTTCAGCTTACAAAACGTTCCGCTACCAATATTAAAATTTTATTATTTCGGCATATTTGTTAGTCTCTATAAATTATCGATATAAAAAATCTTAGTCAATGCGCTATAACGCGTTCCTTAGAGGATGGCTGCTTCTAAGCCTACCTTTTGATTATCTTTAACTTTTTATATCTTTTGCACTTACAATAAATTTAAAGGCCTTAATAAATAATCTGGGCTGTTCCCCTTTTGACTATGGACCTTAGCATCCAAAGTCTGTCTATTAAAAAAATACTTGTCATTCGAAGTTTAATTAAACTCGGTAAGAAAAAATCCCCCTAATATAGTTAGAGCTCTACCTACAAGCATATTTTTTTAACGCTATACTTAAATATATTTCGCGGAAAACCAGCTATCACCAAGTTTGATTAGCCTTTCACCCCTAATTAAAAATCATCCCCGCCTTTTTCCACAGACGTGGGTTCGGCCCTCATTATACTTTTTAACATATAAATCAGCCTGTTCTTAATTAGATCACCTGGCTTCGGGTCTTATTTAAATAACTATATAATTTTATTTAAATTCACTTTTAATTACGCTTTGTTTTTATAAAACTAAGCTTGCTACTTAAATAAACTCGTTAGTTCATTATGCAAAAGGTACATTGTCATTAATTTTATTAACTCCAATAGATAATAAGCATTATATTTCAAGTTCTATTTCAAACCAAAAAAGATTCTATTTTCACCTTTCCCTCACGGTACTTGTACACTATCGATTGCTAAAGTATTTTAGACTTAGAGGATGGTTCCCCTTTATTCAAACAAACTAACATAATTTGCTTTACTCAACTTTACTTAAATTTAATCTTTATTACGGGACTTCTACCCCTTTTTGTTAAAAAATTCATAAATTTCTTTTTAAGTAAAAAGTCTATCCTTGCGTTCGCTCGTCACTACTAACAAGATCTCGGTTGATTTTCTTATATTAGTTACTAAGATATTTCAATTCACTAAAAATTAATAATAAACTTATAAAATATATATAAAATTATTACTAACCAAATTAAGATTTTCATCTAAGGTAATGTTTTAAATATCAATTAAAAATATCTATTTTCTTTTAATTATTTAAAACCTTTTCGCACTTTTATACGACCTACTACCTTTAGCATCAAGGTATCCATATAATGCATTTAAAATATATATTTCTATTATTATTATAAGCAATTATTTATATAAATAATGTAGTACATACTTTTCATTATTATTAATAAAAGCTTTTTCTTCAGAAAAACCTAAAAAAACACAATCAATATAATTATTTCTAATAGAAAACTCAAAATTATCTAAAACGAGCCCGTTATTAAAAAAACCTAAAAGTTGTTGTTTTTTTGAAGACGTCTTTATACATGGAAGTATAAAACGTTTCTTTTTTTCCAAAATATTAAAAAAAATTTCAGGAATAATTATTTGTTGCTTGATATATTTATCAAAATCATCCCACCCTAATTCTGTTCCACTAAATGAACCATTAATAGATGAAAAGCTACTTGCACTATTTTCAAAAGTACTAGCCTCACTAGATTTAAAAAGTTTTGAATAAAAACCAACTAAAACATCTTCATACTTATCATGTGCTGCAATAGCCTTTACCATATTAAGAATAAAACGTTTTTTTTCTTCATCACTTTTTAAATTTCTATAATCTGAATAAAAAAAATAGTAATAACCAATCTGTAAAAAATAACGCCCACGCCCTTTTTTCCCTTCATAAAATGTGTTTAAACCAGCTAATTTTGATATATCAAAACTAATTATATCGAGAGGTTTTAGATAAATACCAGGACTTTTAACTACAGAACCGTTTAATAAGAAATTTTTATGCGATAAATGTTGACGTAATTGATAAACACTTATTGGAAACAATAATTGGCATAAAACGACATCTAAACGCGACCCAAAAAATTGAATAAAGTTTTTATAACCGTTACTTTTTTTAAAAAGCCTATATAAATCATAATCCTTTAAACGCCCGTATTTAAAACGTATAATTTTACGAAGATATAAGTTATTCTTAAAATTAAAACGTACCCTTTTTCGTCGAAAATTGGAAAACGAAAGAGGACTAAAACGAAAAGTATCTAATATGTTTCTCCTGTTCTGTTTTTTTATAAAAACCCATTTAGGTTTTTTTAAACCTAAAGACTTTGTATTTCTTTGCCATAAATTTATTTTTGTTTGATAAAATAACTTATTTTTTAAATAAAAAGGTTTTCTAGTTATCCGCTTCATACTGTTTTTCTTTTTTTAAACACTCCTCAATAAAATGACAATAAAATAAAAGAACGTTTATATTAGAGCTATCACCCAATAAAGGATAATCAATAAGATCTAAGGAATCATCTTCATTTACTATGCAAGCTATAGGAGTACCTAATTTATAAAATTCTTTAATAAAAGAACTATAACCAAAACTCGAAAAGAAAATTACTAATCCAGGCCCATAACCTTCACTTAACTTAGAGGCTATGTTATATGTTGAATGTAAATTGATAAATTTATTATGGAAGAATAATATTTGTTTATTAAAAGGCAAAAGCCCTGTTTTTAATAAAGAATTAGAAATAAAATCATTAAAATGTGCTTTTATAAAATGAAAGTTGGAGAAATGCCCTCCTACCCAATTATTATAAAAAAAACCATTTAACCGTATTTTCTTTTGATCAAGTAAAAATAAAAGATCCTTCTCAAATAATTTAAAAATTTGTAAAAAATCAGATTCTTTTAAAAATCCTATACTGAAACTCTTAACAAAAAAACTACTAATTTTCTTATTAATAACCTTAATATTGTTTAAACTTTTATCCAATACAGTAAAACATAACTTAAAAATCTGTTCATTTATTAAATCTACACCGGTGGAATTATCCGGACTAAAACCTAAACTATTAACACCAAAAAAAAGAATAGGCTTCCTGCTTACCCGAACATTATACTCTAATAAATTACGAAACTTTTTAATAAACCAAATCTGGTCATAAATATTAAATAAACATGATTTTTTATCTATATTCAATTTAAAAATAAATTTTTTTAAATCATCATTTAATTCCGGACCACTAAAATATAACTCATTTTTTAAAATAAAACTAATTAAATACCTTTCTACACTTTTATTTACCATCTACTTATAACTTTTTTTCAATAAAAATACCCATTTCTTTATATCTATTCGGGGGCGATATATTATATATGCTTTTCGCAAAAAAATTTAAAAAAGTATAATCACAACAAAACATACTAAAACTATTTGAACCACAATTATCTAATATTTTTAATTTATTTTCAATATTAAAAATAGAAGGTAATGAATTTCCACTATAAACTTTAATAACACCATCTTCTAAAATAAAACGATACCCAATACCTTTTATACGAATATTCACCATATGGTAAAATAAAACACCATAAGATAAATAAATTATTGAATTATAAATATATTTCAATTTATAATTGAAACTTTCAAGATTAGAATAATAAAAATATATAGACAATGTACTTAATTCATCATTAATAATAACAAAACAATTCTGTGGGATTAAAAAAGAAGATTCCCCAAAAAAACCTTTTATTATTAACCTTTTTTCTTTTATTTTTAAAAATAAAAACTTATCATATTTCTGATAATTAAAAACTATTTTTTTAACATTACGCAACATAACATAACAACTCACCACCTAAATTATTTTTTAATGCCTGGTTTAAAGACATTACACCTTTAGAAGTGCTTAAAATTACACAACCATCAGAAAAATGGCTTTGTACAGACCATAAAGAACTTACAGAAGAATAAACCCTTTTACCTGATTTAGAAATGGCTTTAATTGTTTTTACAATAGGATCTCCATTATTAGAATACTTTAATGTTACTTTCATTTTGTTTTTATCTAAAGTATCAAAAGAAAAACCTTTAATAAAACCTTCTAATAATAAAATATCTAAAACTTTTATTACTTTTTTTGATTTAATAATTAAAACATTTTCAACTCTACTACGAGAACTATTTTTTATTCGACTACAAAAATCACTTAAAGTATTATTAACACTCATTATTTTTTAAATACACCTGGAATTAACCCTTTCAAGGCCAACATCCGAAAAGGATACCGAGCCATTTTAAATTTAGACGAAACAATACCCCTTGCACGCCCTGTTAAAAGACACTTATTTACAATCCGAGAACTGTGCACATCTTTTTGTTTTTTTGAAAACTTTAAACTTATTTTTCTTTTAATATTAAAAGAACTATTTAAATATAACTGCTTGTAAAGTAACTTAAACTTTTCTGAATCCTTAAACTTTTTTCTACGAATTTTTTCTTTTAAGTCCATAAATTTATTCCTTTATAAAGAAAGGTAAGGTAACATAAATGGTTAATGTGTAGGATTGCAAATCCTGAAATGGCGGTTCAAGTCCGCCCCTAACCTCTTAACTAAGAAAGTTTGACTCCTCCTTTATAAAGGGCAAAGTTGGAGCCAATTTTTCCTTTTAACTTAAAATGTCACTATTTTTTTTTTATTTGCTGTTCTAATAAAAATAACAATACTTTGCTTTAGTATAACTTTTTGTTTCCTTAAAAAAAACTTTTTCATAAACTATAATTGATTGAAATAATAACTTATAACCAAATTAACGATTAATATTATTTCATAAATAAAATAAATAGCTACAGAAATTATAATTTGACTTAATATTTCTGGAGGACTAAATATCCCTGATAAAATTAAAAAACACGTATAAAAATACTTCCTATATAAAGTAAAAAATTTTAAATTTAAAATATTAAAATAAATAGATAAAACCATTATTAAAGGAAATAATAATAAAATAAATGAAAACGAACATATACTAAAAATAAAATTAACATAATCTGTAATGTTAGCTTCGTAATAAACCCCAAATAAAGCATTCGAATCATTTAATTCAAAATTTATAAAAAAAACCCATATAAACGGAATAATATAATGATATAAAAATAAAAAAACAATAACGCATAAAACTAAAAACCCAAAAAATAAAATAAATAAAAAATTTTTTTCATAATTATATAAACCTTCTACTAAAAAAAACCATCCTTGAAGGAAGAATATAGGACCTGAACAAAAAAATGAAATCATTAAACTTATTTTAATATATATAAATAAAACATCTGACATATGTGTAAAAATAAAATAATTTAAATTTTGATTATCATTAACTACTACTAAAGGTTTTATAACCAAAAATAAAACTTCTTGAGCAAAATGAAAATATACCAAAAAGTTTAAAAATACACACAAAAAAAGATAAAAAATACGGAGTTTTAATTCTTTTAAATAAAAATAAAAAAGCATCCATTACTCACCCTTAAATTACCTATTAATACTTGACCAAGAACTTTGAAAATCAAAATTCCTATACTCTTGCGATAATTCAGTCACCTCATATAAAATAATTTTTTGGGTGTCATCATAACGTACAGCAGTATAACCATTTATAGGAAAATCTTTCCTTAAAGGGTGACCATCAAAACCATAATCAGTTAGTAATCTACGTAAATCAGGATGTTCTCGAAAATATATACCAAACATATCCCATGCTTCCCGTTCCATCCAATTTGCTGAAGAAAAAAGATTACAAGCGCTATCCAAAGAAGTCATCTCATTTACATGAGTTTTAACTCTAATACGAGTATTATATTTTAAACTTAATAACATGTAAACAACTTCAAAACGTTTGTCATTTTCTGGATAATCTACAACAGTTAAATCTATAAGTACCCTAAACTGTGAATTAAAATCTTTTTTTAAAAAGCTTAAAACTTTATTAATACTTCTATAATCAACAACAAGAGTTAATTCATTAAAAGATACAAAAACAGTATATATATAATTAGGTAAAGACGAAACTAAAAAATTTCCAAAATTTAATTTTAAATTTTTATTGAAATTCATAACAAAATAAAAAGGGCCCGAGTAGATTCGAACTACCGACTCTACGCTTATCAAGCGTACACTCTAACCCCTGAGTTACGGGCCCTACTATTGGAGCATTGGGACTCGAACCCAAGAATGCCGATATCAAAAACCAGTGCCTTAACCACTTGGCTATACTCCAAATTAAAAACTTATACTTACCATAAATTTAAAATTTATTTAATTTTAAATTTTAAACTAATACCTACTGGTAAATTTTCAATTAAAAATTTTTTAAAGCTAAAAAAATCTTTAATACATGTTTCTTCCTGATCTAAAATATAATTAATTCTATGAAATACCATATTAACCCTATTATCTAAAGATACAAAATTATAATTAGGCTTAAAAATGAAAACTCTTCGATATACATAAAAAGTAAAATGCTCTCTTGATAAACTATTAACATGAGGAGAACGTATTGTTGTAAAAGTTTTACTTTTACGAGGTAAAAAAACAGGACCTCGTAAATTAAAAAAATTAAAGACTGGAATATTTAAATTTAAAAATTCTTGACAAAAAGAATCTAATAATTTTAAATTATAACTTTTTACATAAACATATAACATAAAAAATTATTAATTAAAAAAATTAAATCATAAGAAAAGCCCATACTGCTAAAAAACCTAACCATAAATAAAACATTATTCCATAAAGGTGTCGCGAGGCGGATTCGAACCGCCAACCCAAAGATTTTCAGTCTTTTACTCTACCATTGAGCTATCGCGACAAATAAAAAAATATTATATAAATAAACCTAAACCAAAATATTGAGTTAAAAGTAATAAAGGACTAGGGCATAAAAATAAAAATAAGATAAATAAAAAAGTAAACCCAAGAACTAAAGAATGAGTATAATTAATCGAATTTTTATGAAAAAAGCCTTTATTACTTTCATCAAAAAAAATTATTTTAATAAAACGTATATAATAAAATGCACTCACGATACTTAATAAAATTGCGCATATTACTAAAATATTAAAAGAAGATTCTAAAGCACTAAATAAGATATAAAACTTAGAAAAAAAACCTGCTAACGGAGGAACCCCTGCCATTGAAAACATGTTAATTGCTAAAGTATAAGCTAATACAGGATTTGATTTTGAAAGCCCTTGTAAATCATTAATATACTTTAACTGAACAAAACCTTTATTTCGAATTTCTAAGCAAATTACAATGGCCCAAATATTTAACATCATAATAGTATAAATAATTAAATAAAAACATAAACTTTGAACCCCTAAAAGTGTACCTGTAGAAAAACCTAATAATAAAAAACCAACATGCCCAATAGAACTATAAGCTAAAAAACGTTTGATTTTATTTTGCTGTAAAGCTTTAAAAGTTCCTACAAAAATAGACAAGATACCACAAAATAAACCAACTGACTGCCAATAAAAAAAACCCTCATAAAAAGCAAAATAAAAAATTTTTAAAATAACAGCTAACATACCAATCTTAGGAACAATAGAAAATAAAATTGTTACAAAAAAGGGAGATCCTTCATAAACATCTGGAGACCACATATGAAAAGGAGCTGCTACTAACTTAAATAAAGCACCTACAAAAATTAAAATGATCCCTGCTATAACCCTATTATTAATGCTAAAAATATCACTAGATGAACAAATAAAATCAAAACCTAAAAAAAATTTCCCTAAATCTTCAAAATTTGTCGAACCAAGAACACCGTAAATAAAAGAAATACCTAATAAAAGAATACCCGAAGAAAAAGCACCTAAAACAAAATATTTAAGGCCTGCCTCTGTTGAAAAAGCAGAGTCACGCCGTAAACTTGCTAAAATATAAAAAGATAAACTTTGAAGCTCCAATGATATATATACAGAAACTAGGTCAAAAGATGAAATTAAACATAATAGGCCAAAAGACGAACATAAAATTAAGATTAAAAATTCAAAGGAATTTATTTTAGATCTATGAACAAATTCAGTAGAAATGACTATACAAGCAATAGTAGCAATTAATGAAAGGCTTTGAAAAAATATTGAAAAATTATCAACAATAAATAAATTATTAAAAATTACAACACCAACTAAAGGGTTATTTATTATTAATAAAAAAGTAAAAAATAAGGATAATACAGTTAAAAAACTCATTTCTTTAATATAATACGAATAGAAATATTTTCGTAAATTACTTAAAACAACCCCTACTATTAAAAGAAATAATGTGACAGTAATTATATATATTTCAGGTAAAAAAACTTTGAAATGATTTTCAAAAAGAACATCAAAATTTAACATATTAACTTAAAATAGAAAAAATATTTAATAAATGTATTTTATTAAATAAAACTTCTGGATAAATTCCTAAAAAAATAGTTAAAAAAATTAAAGGAAATAAAACATGAAATTCTCTTCTACTTAAATCAAAAAATTTATTTGTTTTAATATGTTGCATTTTTAAATTACCATAAGCTATTCTATTAAATAACCATAAAGAATAGGCACCACTTAATACAATACCTGTAGCTGAAAAAATAGTAATTAAAATATTATCTTGAAAAATACCTGTAAATAATAAAAACTCTCCAACAAAGTTACATGTACCTGGTAAAGCTGCATTCGCAAATGTAAATAATAAAAAAATAGGTATGAATACCGGCATACCAGAAACCATACCTCCATAATACTTTAATAACCTTGTATGGAAGCGGTCGTACACTACACCAACACATAAAAATAATGCACTTGAAACAACCCCATGACTAATCATTTGAATTAAACTACCTTCAATTCCTTGAATATTTAAACTAAAAATACCTAACATAATTAAATTCATATGAGCGATAGAAGCGTAAGCTATAATACGCTTTAAATCTGTTTGCCGTATAGCGGTTAAAGATGTATATATGATACTAATAGTAGCCACCGTATAAATTAACGGAGTAAAGTATAAAGAAGCATAAGGAAATAATGGGATAGAAAAACGGATAAAACCATAACCCCCCATTTTCAATAAAATACCTGCAAGAATAACAGACCCTGTAGTAGGGGCCTCTACATGAGCCTCTGGCAACCAAATATGTACAGGAACCATAGGTATTTTAGACGCAAAAGATAAAAAAAAAGCCAACCATAAAAATTTTTGCTTATTTTCACTAAAATCAATTAGTAAAAGGGTTTGGTAATCTGTAGTACCTGTTTCAGCATAAATAGACATAATAGCTACTAACATTAAAACAGAACCAAATAATGTATAAAAAAATAATAAATAAGAAGCCCTAATTTTTCTACGCCTAGAACCCCAAATACCAATCATTAAAAACATAGGGATCAAAATACTTTCAAAAAAAACATAAAAAAGAACCAAGTCTAAAATTGTAAATACTAAAATTAAAAGACTTTCCATAATAAGGAGTAAAATCATATACTCCTTCATATTTTTTTTTATATTTTTCCAACTACTTAAAATACAAATGGGAAAAATCAAAGTCGTTAATAAAACAAATAACAACCCGATACCATCTACCCCTAAAATAAAATTAATATTTAAAGACGATAACCAATAAACTTTTGATATAAACTGAAATTTAGAAGAATATGTATCAAAACCAACCCATAAAAAAGTTGATAATAAAAAAGTGATTAAAGAAAAATTAAGAGCAATATTTCGGATAAGAGAATACTTTCGTTCAGAAATGAATAAGAGAATAAGAGCACCAACCAAGGGTGTCAAAATTAATAGTTCTAACATGATTTTATTTTTGATAAAATAAATAATAATAAAACAAGGCGAAAAATGGGATTTGAACCCATACCTACTAGTACCACAAACTAGAGCTCTACCATTAAGCTATAATCGCCCTTTTGAATTTATTTGTTTAATAGAATTATGATAAAAATTAAAAAACAGAATGTTGTTTAAATTATTAATAATATTTAAATAAAAATTAATAATTACTTTTGAATTTTTAAAAGAATTTAAAAAAGACGATAAATAAAGTTTATTACTAACTAAACAACACAATACAAAATCCAATCCAATTAAATTTTTTAAGACCTTAACATCTTCACCAACACTATTTTTATAAATAATGAAAATAGGACCGCCTACTAACCCATAAAGACTAGAATTTTTATACAAGACTCTAAAAACTTTACTCTTTACTTTTTTAATAGAAAAACCTTCTTTTTGAAAATTATTTTTTAGTTCAATTAAAGAATCTGTTTTCAAAGAAGCAAGTTCACAAAAAATAATTAGATCATTATTAAACAATATATTACTGTAATTTTTATATAAAAATTTATTTGAAAAAGACAAAACTACTTCAAAGTGATGATAGAGGGATTCGAACCCCCGACCTCAGGATTATGAATCCTATATTCTAACCAACTGAACTATATCATCATAATAAAAAAGAACAGTGTGTCCTGTAGGACTCGAACCTACACCTTACAGCTTAGAAGGCTGATGCTATATCCAATTTAGCCAAGGACACAAACTAAATTCTTGTCAATTTGGGAAGAACTGGATTCGAACCAATGAAGAGATAAACTCGATAGATTTACAATCTATTGCCTTTAACCACTCAGCCACCTTCCCTAAATAATAAAGCTCGGTTTGGTTGGATTCGAACCAACGACCTTCTATTCCCAAAACAGATACTCTACCAACTGAGCCACAAACCGAACTTTATTAAAAACATGTTAAAAATGATTAGAGCCTAAAGAACTAACTCGAACCCTTTTTTGCTTACGTAATTCTTTAACTACGGGACCAAAAAAGCGCGTACCATAGGGTTTAAAGTTTTTATTTAATAATATAACTACGTTATCAAAAAATTTGAAAAAACGCCCATCCAACCGTTTTTTTTTAAAACGTACCCTAAAAACTAAAGCTAAACACACATCTTTTTTTTTTACTTTAAGATTACCTTTAGAACGCAACTTTTTAACAGAAACTACTACAAAATCCCCCAAAAAAGCGGAACCTTTTGGATGTTTATTTAAAATTTTAATACACTGTACTTTTTTTGCACCGGAATTGTCAGAAACATTTAAATATGAACCTACTTTTAACATTTAAATTAAATAAAAGAAAAACCAAAAGATTTTAATAATTCTAAATTTTCTTTTTTATTAAAACTAGTAAAATTTATAAATATATTTAAATTCCGTAAATTACGGAATTTAAATACACTTTCACCTAACTCTGAAAAAATGTAAAGGTCTTGTATTATAAAAGAAAAAGTGCCTTTTTCACTAAAATTTTTTTTAGCAAACCCTTCATCTAAATCTAATATATTTTTTACATTTAACCTCAAAAAATTTTCAATAAAATTTAAAGAATCCGTTTTTTTTAATTTTAAATGACACTTTAAATTTTTATTAAAATTTTTACGAGAAGGTGTAGGAATAACTCCTTTCTTTCTAGTAATTAAAAATAAAAAACCTAAACCTAATAAACAAAATTTTTTATTTTTTAAAGAAGAAAAACTAAAATCAGTTGACTTTATTGAATTTACACTATTTATATTTTCGTAATGATTAAACTTTGAAATTAAATCTCGCCGTGAATTTAATAAATAAAATTTTCGTAAATAAAACATTAATTTCGTAATATTGAAGAATAAATTAAAATATTTTTACGTACTCTATAAAATGCAATTAAAATACCTAAACCAATAGCAGACTCTGCCGCCCCTATTGTTAAAAATAATAAAGAATATACCTGACCTAAAAAATCATCTAAAAATTTTGAATAAATTATAAAAGTAAAATTAATACTTAATAACATCATTTCAATAGAAATAAAAGTTAATATAATATTACTGCGATTGAGTACTATACCTAAAAGCGAAATAACAAAAACACTAAATGAAATAATCAAATACTTTGATAAACCTATAACCATAACTTAAAAAAAAGAAAAAGCAACCCGATTAAAACAAAACCAAAATAATGTAAAACTTAACGACACAGGCACAAATACTTTCCACCCTAAATTCATTAACTGGTCGTAACGGAAACGAGGCAATACACAACGAATTACAACAAAAAACGAACCTATAACCCATACTTTAATAGAAAACCATAAAATAGAAGGTAAAGGCAATAAATCACCAATAAAAGGAATAGGTAACCACCCACCAAAAAATAAAATAGCACATAAAGCACTCATATTCAGAATAGATAAATACTCCCCTAAAAAGAAAAAACCGAAAACCATAGAAGAATATTCAACGTTATAACCAGATACTAATTCCGCCTCTGCCTCAGGAAGGTCAAAAGGGTGTCTATTTGTTTCTGCTAAAATAGAAACAAAAAACATCAAAAATAATGGAAAAAAAGGAGCAACAAACCATACGTGTCTTTGAAAATGTACAATATCACATAAATTTAAAGAACCTGTCGTAATAAATATAGATAAAAGAGTAAGACCAAAAACAACCTCATATGAAATCATTTGAGCTGCAGAACGTATCGCCCCTAAAAAAGCATACTTAGAATTACTCGACCAACCTGCCAATATAATAGCATAAACACCGATACTAGAAACAGCATATAAATATAAAATACCTAAATTAATATTAGCAATAATAGAACCATTTCCAAAAGGAATAACAGCCCAACCTGCAAACCCTAAAAACATTGTAAAAACTGGAGCAGTGATAAAAATGACAGGACTTCCGCTACTAGGAATAACAGGCTCTTTTGCTAATAACTTAAAACCATCTGCAACAGACTGTAATAAACCAAAAGCACCTACTACATTAGGACCTTTCCTTCGTTGAATAGAACCTATTATTGACCTCTCGACTAAAATAAAAAACGCCACTAACCCTAATAATAATAGAGCTAGGACTATAGATTTAAGTAAACTTATAATTAATGAAACCGTAGAAAACGATAAAGAATCTAATAAAATCATAATAATAATTATTTAAAAAAAAACTAATAATACACAATAAACCAATAACAAACTATAAAAATCTGAATGCCTATTACAGCGTATACAATATACATAAGTACAACATAAAAAATGCTAATAAAAATTTGATCTATAATATGATACTCTTTCCGTACGGACGAAAAACCTGATCCTTGTAAAAAAAGAGAGAGAAGTGCACAAAAAAAATTAAAATGGAACCACCAATAAACACCCAATAAATCTACAGCATCAATATAAGCATATCGTAAACAAGTACATATACAAAACACCAGTATCACATGCGGAAACCTATTAGCGATTGCAGCAAAATCATCAACAGTCTCATTAAGATAGCGTTCTAATTTTTTATTCGCATGAAGTTTTTTTCGTAAATTATTACATAAAAAAACTATACAAAAAATAAAAACGACCAATAACTGCCTAAACCTAAGCATAAGCATAAAAATATAACCTTTTAACCCGTAAGAAGGCGTTGGCCGCTTTATTAAAAATAAAATTGCCGATGTAAAATCCATTTTATGTCCCATTACTTCTTCAAAAAAATCAGTAAATAAGACCCGAAACTTTCGAAAGTATCTGCGCGAAACAAAAAACCAATTTCCCCACATAGCTTATATTAGGTTCGGGTAATAACTACCCTCAGCCGAAGATTTGTTTTCATCATAAGCTGCTTTTAAAATTTTAGACTTTCCTGATACGACATTACTATTATAGAAATTTTTTAAATTTGACTTAAAAAATTTACTATTATTACAATTATTACCTATAAAACGATAATTTTTAAATAAAAAATTATAACGCCCTATAAAAGAAAAAGATAAAAACTCACTATAAGAATTCAAACGTGATAAAAAAGGATATTCTTTTTTGAAAAAACCAATTAAAGAATAAGAATTATCAAACTTTTTATTTTTTATAAAACTGAATCCTTTATTTTTTAGAAAATAAAAAAAGGCATTAAAAATCTGCCAATCTTCTCTTGATTGATTTCCAGGTTTATAACTTATATTTGTATTTTGTAACAACCCTTCTAAATTTATAAAACTACTTTTTTTTTCACTAAAAACTCGACCAGGCAGAGAAAGAAAACTATTTTTAGTTTCTTTAACTACATGACTTCCACAATAAATAGAATTTTTTTCTACACCAGATAAAAGAGTTACTTGGCTATTATTTAAATTTGTATTTATATATAAGTTTAGAGCACCCTTTTTTTTTGATAACCCATTATTATTATTAATCAATACATTTAAACCTTTAATACCTAAATCTCTCATACCAGTACTACCAGCATCTATATTCAAAACATTTAACGAGAACAATTTAAAATGCTTTTCTAAAATTCTATTTACTTCCAATAAACCATTATTAGAAAATGAATTGCTTCCAAAAATGAATAAAGGATTTCTTGCTTTTTTAATTTTCTTCGAAAAAACATGACGCCCTTTAACCAAATCAATAAAAGACTCCTTCCCAAAACCTAAATGTTTCGCCGAAAATAAAAAATTAGAAAAAGGACCAAAATAACCAACCTCTAACGAACCATTAACAACCTCTTTACGTAAATGTAAATTTAACATAGAAGACTCTACCCTAGTATTACAATTAACTAAAATACATAAATCATGTTTTTGAACGGCTTTCATAGGAGAATTAAATTTATAAAAAATATCTGAAGAATTTATACAAAAATTGTTATCATAATACAAAGAAAAACAATTAAGCTTATTAAAAAAATACTTTAAAACTAAAACGGACTCTAACTCAACGTCTTTTCCAAAAATTATATTGATTTTTTTTTCTAAATTATATATATTATTACAAATACTTAAAAAAAAAACTTCAAAAGCTTGCTCCCAATCAATACTTACAAAACTTTTTTGAAAAAAAAGAGGATTACTTAATCGATCAATAGATAAACCATCATACGAAAAACGGGTCTTATCTGAAATCCATTCTTCATTAATATTATCATTTACCCGTGGCAATACCCTCATAACTTTATTATCTTTAACGTTTAAAACAATATTAGAACCACAACTATCAGTCACATCTATTGAATTTATGGACTTTAAATCCCAAGGACGACCTTCAAAAGCGTAAGGTTTAGACGTTAAAGCACCTACAGGACATAAATCAATAAGGTTTCCTGAAAGCTCTGACTTTAAAGTTTTTTTTACATAAGTACCTATTTGAGTATGAGTACCTCGACCTAATGTCCCTAAATCCGGACTCCCACCAATTTCCGATGAAAAACGTACACAACGAGTACAATGAATACACCGAGTCATAATTGTTTGAATTAAAGGCCCACAATCTTTATCTTCAACCCCTCGCTTTTCTCCATAAAAACGACTAGAATCACTTCCAAAGAGTATTACCTGATCTTGCAAATCACACTCACCTCCTTGATCACAAATAGGACAATCTAACGGATGATTTAATAATAAGAATTCAAGAACACCCTCTTGTGCTTTTTTAACTAAAGGAGTTTTAGTAAAAATTTTCATACCCTCTGCTACAGGTAATGTACAAGAAGCTACGGGTTTTGGGGATTTTTCAATTTCAACTAAACACATTCTACAATTACCTGCAATTAATAGACGTTCATGGAAACAAAATCTTGGAATATCAATCCCTAAACTATCACAAGCTTGTAAAACTGTTGAATTTTTTACAACACTAACTGAAATATTATCTATATATAAATTTACCATACACGAATAAACGGAAAGAATGGGATTCGAACCCATGGTATTAATAAAAATAATACGTCAGTTTAGCAAACTAATGCTATAAACCACTCAGCCATCTTTCCGATAAATGACTACAGCAAATAAACTAAAAAATACCGAGGACGACAGGACTCGAACCTGCACTACCCGGCTCGACAAGCCGGTACTCTACCAAATTAAGCTACGCCCCCAATAATTTTTATTTTACTTTATAACGTAAAAACTTAAATTACATTTAAAATGTTTTTATATAAACAGTAACAAAAACTGCCACACAAAAAATAGCGATTAGTTTTAAATTAATTAAAAAACCAAACCAACTTGAAAAACCAATTAAAATAAATAATAAAATAATACCTACAAGCATCATAAAAGCTGAATGGTATATTAAACCTGTCTGTAAAAAATTTAATTTCATAGGACTAGCATAAAATAATTTAGAAAAACCGAAAGGACCTAAATTTTCAATAACACCCCTATCAATTAACTTATAAGTCTTATGATACCCTATTTTTAATACCACTTGATTTATAAATTCATTATAAACTTTATCAAAAAACCATTTTCTATTAAAAAAATTATAGAAAATAATACCTAAACGACTTGTTGCAATAGAAAAAGCAATACGCTTAGTAGGAGGTAAAAACCTATATAAAAAAAACGCACTACCAGTACCACAATAACTAAAAATGACAGGAATAAGTTTAATATGGAGTGGTAAAAACTCTGCATCGAAAACAATTAAATTTTCAGGTAATACAAACAAAGCGTTTTCCCAAAAATTAGTACCAACCCCTATTATCATATCTTTAGTTAAATACCCTATAAAAATACTTCCAAAGGCTAAAATAAATAAAGGATAACCCATTATTTTTGGCATATCATGAATATGTGACATAGAAAAACGATAACCTCGAGGAGTCCCCCCAAAAGTTAGATATATTAACCTCATTGAATAAAATGCTGTTAAAGAAGCAGAAAGAGTTCCCAACCAAAAAGCAAAATGAGAAGTAACAGTAAACTTACCAAAAGCTAACTCTAAAATAGCATCTTTAGAATAAAAACCTGTAAAAAAAGGCACCCCCATTAATGAATAAGAACCTAAACCCATCATTATAAAAGTAAAAGGAAGCAAATTTATTAAGCCCCCCATTTTTCTCATATCCTGCTCATCACCTAAAGCATGAATAACAGAACCCGCACTTAAAAATAAAAGAGCTTTAAAAAAAGCATGATTTGCTAAATGAAAAACTCCTACAGAATAGTTAGAAGTCCCACAAGCAAAAACCATATAACCTAATTGACTACAAGTAGAATAAGCAATCACCCTTTTTAAATCATTTTGCACTAATGCAGTCGTTGCAGCAAAAAAAGCGGTCATTGCACCAAAAACAGTAACTACCATTAAAGCAACAGGAGAATACTCAAATAACGGAGAACAACGAGCTATTAAAAAAACACCTGCTGTAACCATAGTAGCTGCATGAATTAATGCTGAAACAGGTGTAGGCCCTTCCATAGCGTCAGGCAACCAGGTATGTAACCCTAATTGAGCAGACTTTCCTACAGCACCTACAAAAAAAAAAATACAGATAAACGTCAATACGTCTATATTATAACCTAGAATAGAAAAAACTGATTTTAATTCTAAAGCGTAAAAAGGAATTAATGAAAATAAAACAGAATAATTAAATGTTTTAAAAGTATAAAAAACACCTAACATACCCAAAACCAACCCAAAATCCCCTACACGGTTCACTATAACCGCTTTAATAGCAGCTTTATTGGCTTGTAAACGTGTATGCCAAAAATTAATTAATAAATAAGAACATAAACCAACACCTTCCCACCCAACAAACATTTGAAGTAGGTTATCAGCTGTAACTAAAATAATCATAAAAAAAGTAAATAATGATAAGTAGCTAAAAAACCGAGGGATATGAGGGTCATTTTCCATATAACCTATTGAATATAAGTGAACAATAGTAGAAACCGTAGTAACCACTACTAACATTAAAACTGTTAAACTATCAAACATAAATCCCCACGATACATCAAAGATACCAGAACTAATCCAAGTACTTAGTTGTATATAAACCGGGCAATGGCATAAAGCAACATCCAAAAAACTAATATAAGAAAAAATACAAGTAATGCAAATACAAAAAGAAGTTATCCGAACAGCCCCGTAAGGCCCTATTTTGTGTCCAAATACTCCTGCAGCGATCGATCCGATTAACGGTAAGAAGATTATTAATAAATACATATTTTTTATTTACGACGAAGTTTTTTAGGTCTACACCCATTATAAGGTACATCAGATAAATCTATTATAGAAGAAACTTTAAAACGTAATACAGAAGATTTTAATAAAAAATACATAATATTATTTCTTTTGGAATTAAAACCTTTTAAATAAATAACTAATTTACCTAACTTTGGCTTTAAACTCCTTAAAGAATTTAAAACCTCTTTAGATAAGGCCCGCAAACTTATTATATTATAACGCTTTGCTTTAGTATAACCAAATAAACCTAAAGTAAAAACTTTTAAAACTCTTCCATTAGCATCTGAAATATTAACATGCAGCCCTCTTAAGGAACTTCTAATATATAAAATATATAAACCTTTTTTTAAAGCTTTTTTTTTAATAAAGGTTTTTGAAAAATTTTCCTTTATATTTTGTTTAGTACCATTACGTTTATTAGCCTTCAATAATTTATTAGAAGCTTTATTTAAAGAAGAATGTTTATCAACCATTAAATTAGATGTAACCCCTTCTTTATTAGACCTTAAAAATTTATATTCCTGACCTAAACGTAACTTTTTTTCTTTTATATAATAAAGATTATTTGTTGAAAAGAATTTTTTACTATAATACATTACTTTTTTATTAAGGAACCTCATGAAAAAAGTCGGGCAGAGTGAGATTCGAACTCACGGTATCCATAAGATACATTAATTTTCAAGACTAACGCCTTCAACCAACTCAGCCATCTACCCGTTTAATTAATTTTAAAAATGACGACGTAATTTTTTATTTTTCGAACGTTGTCCTCGAACTAAATAACCTAAAAAGTGCCGACTACCCCTATAACACTTTATTTTTATTAAATTATCAATATGTTGTTTTTTTAGTCTTTTTAAATGAAAGCCTGATATATAATTAAATTCTATATAAGAACTAATAATATCTAAAAGCTGATTATTTAAATTTTTAAAAGACATTTTTGGATTTAACCCTAATTTTTTACATATAAAAAGGGCTTCTTTTTGACCAATACCATATATACTTGAAAAAGCAATTTTTAAATTTTTACTACTTGAAACATTAATGTTCACCTGTCTATGTTGTTTTGCCATTTATTAATTTACTAATTACCACCCCACCAATATACAGCGACAAATAAAAATAACCATACAACGTCAACAAAATGCCAATACCAAGCAGCTGCTTCAAAACCAAAATGATTTTCTCGAGTAAAATGATAATTATAAATTCGAATTAAACACACAGCTAAAAAACAAGTACCTACAAAAACGTGAAACCCATGGAAACCAGTAGCCATATAGAAACACGAACCATAAATACCATCTGAAATATCAAAACTTGCATGTACGTACTCAAACCCTTGAAACCCAGTGAAGGCGATAGCTAAAACAACTGTAGCAATCATACTTTTAATAGCTAATGAACGATCTCCAGTTATTAAACAATTATGGCAAACAGTTACAGTAGCACCAGAACTTAATAAAATTAAGGTATTTAATAAAGGAACTTCCCAAGGATTAAAAACTTCAATTGATGCAGGAGGCCAAACAGCTCCTATAGCCATATCAGGATTAATACTAGAATAAAAAAATGCCCAAAAAAAAGCAAAGAAAAACATTACTTCAGAAGTAATGAACAATAGCATACCCATACGCATACCTTCCTCAACTTTAGATGTTTGATTACCTTCAAAACTATTTTCTCGTATAATATCTCGCCACCAAAAAGTCATTACTAATACAATAATCATTAACCCGCAAGTTAATAAAAAACCTCCCCCAGAAAAAGAATGAAACCACATAACACCGCCAACAGTTGCAGAAAATGCTCCTATCGACCCTAATAAAGGCCATGGGCTGGGGTCTACTAAATGAAATGGATGTATTTGATTATTTATATTACCCATTATTTATTATTATATAAATTAACGATCTACTTCCCCAAAAACAATATCTTGAGTACCTATTATAGTAACCACGTCGGCTAACATATGACCTTTAGACATAAAATCAAGCCCCTGTAAATGAAAAACACCCGGAGCACGCACTTTACAACGATAAGGACGATTAGTCCCATTAGAAACTAGAAAAACACCAAACTCTCCTTTAGGAGCCTCAATAGCAGCATAAGTTTCACCAGGGAGTACAGAAAAACCTTCTGTATATAACTTAAAATGATGAATTAAAGATTCCATTGACTGCTTCATATACAATTTAGAAGGAATACTTATTTTATTATTATCAACTTTTACAGGGCCTTCAGGCATGTCATTTAAACACTGATTAATAATACGAGCACTTTGCCGCATTTCATTAATACGAATTAAATAACGATCATAACAATCACCATTAGTCCCTACAGGAATATCAAAATTAATACGATCATAAACTTCATAAGGTTGAGTTTTACGTAAATCCCACGGAATACCAGAACCCCGTAATAAAACTCCACTAAACCCATAATCTAAAGCTTCCTCTGCATTAACAACACCAATATCAACCAACCGTTGCTTCCAAATACGATTACCTGTTAAAAACTCCTCCATTTCATCTAACCTAGCCCCTATATTTTGTGAAAATACATTAATATCTTCTAAAAGGCCTAAAGGTAAATCTTGATTAACACCCCCAGGACGAAAATAAGCAGCATGCATACGAGCCCCAGAAACCCTTTCATAAAATTCAAAAAGTTTCTCTCTTTCTTCAAAAACCCATAACATTGGGGTCATAGCACCCACATCTAACGCATGGGTAGAAACAGCTAATAAATGGTTCATAATCCTTGTAATTTCTGAAAATAAAGTTCGTATATACTGTGCACGTAAAGGTATTTGAGTATTTAATAATTTTTCTACGGCTAAAACATACGAATGTTCTTGACACATCATTGAACAATAATCTAAACGATCAAAATAAGGTAACCCTTGTAAATAAGTCTTATACTCAATAAGCTTTTCTGTACCTCGATGTAAAAGACCTATATGAGGATCTGCACGTTTTACTACCTCACCATCCAACTCTAAAATAAGACGAAGAACTCCATGAGCTGCTGGGTGCTGAGGACCAAAATTAAGAGTAAAATTTTTTATATCATTATACCGAGTCATACTATTTTTTAAAACAAACCTATTCCTTACGGGAATCGAACCCGTCTCTTCGCCGTGAAAGGGCAACGTCCTAACCGATAGACGAAAGGAACAAAATTATATTATTACCTAAGAGGGGACTCGAACCCCTAAAATTCGCATCCTAAATACGATGTGTTTACCAATTTCACCACTTAGGCCTTATATAACCAATAATATTATAAAGCAAATAAAATTAAAAAAGCCATCATAAGACAAAATAAAGCCATTGCTTCAGTTAAAGCAAAACCAAAAATACAAATCTTAAATAACTCCCCTTGTAAAGAAGGATTACGAGAAACCCCTATAATATAAGCACCAAATACAGTTCCAATACCTGCACCAGCACCTGCTAAACCGATTGTAGCTGCACCAGCACCAATCATTTTTCCTGCTTCTAAAATCATAATAAAATAAAATATAATTTACTTATTTAAAATATTTATGTTTAAATGAAGTTATACTAATAGCGATAAAATAAAATAACATAAACTCTGTTATTAAAATAAAATCTACTAATAAAATTACTTTAATATGATAATAAACTGAATAATCTTCAATTAAATATCTAAACATCCCTTTTTCCAGATATAAATATACCCAATAACTAATTCAATAATAAAATCCACTACTACCCAAAAACTAAAAGAACTAGAATATAATGAAACAACAGTCCACGGTAATAAAAAAAGAACTTCAATATCAAAAATAATAAATAAAATAGCAAAAATATAAAATTTTATATCAAAAGTATTTCTAGCATCTTCAAAAGGCTCAAAACCACATTCATAAGCAGATAACTTTTCAGTACCACCTGTTTGTGATGTAAACATATACGAAAGAACCAGAAAAAGTAAAGTTATACATAAACTAACTACTAAAAATACAGCAATAGCTCTATATTCTAAAAAAAAAAAATTATTTGTCTTTGTGCTTAACCCTAAAAAAAAATTTTCTTTCATAACCAATCTTAACTACGCTTAATTAAAACTACCGCGCTTTCATTTTGCTCAACAAGTTTTCCACTTGTAAAAGAAACATACACTACATAAAAAAAAAATAATAACCCAAAACCTGAGATATAAGAACCAAAAGAAGCTACAGAATTCCACCCAGCGTATGCATCAGGATAATCTGGTATTCTTCGAGGCATCCCCGATAAACCTAAAAAATGCATAGGGAAAAAAGTTAAGTTTACACCAAAAAAGGTAATCCAAAAATGAACACGACCTAATGCTTCAGGATAATGACGACCAATCATTTTTGGTAACCAAAAATAGAAACCTGCAAAAATAGTAAAAACAGCCCCCATAGATAAAACATAATGGAAATGAGCCACTACATAATAAGTATCGTGTAGAGCAATATCTAAACCTGAATTAGATAAAACAATTCCTGTTAACCCACCTAAAGTAAATAAAAAAAGAAACCCTGTTCCAAATAACATAGGAGTGTTCATTGTAATCTCACCTCCCCACATAGTAGCTAACCAACTAAAAATTTTAATACCTGTAGGTACTGCAATAATCATAGTAGCTGCAGTAAAATAAGCACGAGTATCAACGTCTAAACCTACTGTATACATATGATGAGCCCAAACAATAAAACCTAAAATCCCAATAGAAATCATAGCATAACACATACCTAAATAACCAAAAATTGTTTGCTTACATTCTTTAGAAATAATATGAGATAACATACCAAAACCAGGTAAAATTAAAATATATACTTCTGGATGACCAAAAAACCAAAATAAATGCTGATATAAAACAGGATCTCCTCCACCGGCAGGATCAAAAAAAGTGGTATTAAAATTACGATCTGTTAAAAGCATTGTAATAGCCCCAGCTAAAACAGGTAAAGATAATAATAATAAAAAAGCTGTAATTAAAACAGCCCAAACAAAAAGAGGCATCTTATGTAAATACATTCCAGGAGCTCTCATATTAAAAATTGTTGTAATAAAATTTGACGCACCTAAAATTGAAGAAGCACCTGCTAAATGTAAACTAAAAATTGCTAAATCAACGGAAGGCCCTGAATGAGCCGCAATACCCGCTAACGGAGGATATACTGTCCAACCAGTCCCCGCACCTGCCTCTACTAAAGTAGAAGCTATTAATAATAATAACGCTGGAGGCAATAACCAAAAACTTATATTATTTAACCGAGGAAAAGCCATATCAGGAGCCCCTATCATTAAAGGCACTAACCAATTACCAAAACCACCAATTAAAATAGGCATAACCATAAAAAAAATCATAATAAAAGCATGCCCTGTAACAATAACATTCCATAGCTGATAATTTCCTAATAAAATTTGACTACCTGGCTGCGCCAACTCCATCCGCATATAAATAGACATCATAGTACCTACTACACCTGAAAAAGCTCCAAAAATAAAGTATAGAGTTCCTATATCCTTATGATTTGTTGAAAAAAGCCACCTAGATGACCAATTATAAACTGCACTCATAATTAAAATTATTTAAAAATTTTTTGAAAAAATTTTTTAATTTTTTCAATATTACCGAATAATAAAAATATTATTATTAATATTAAACAAAACTGTCCAAAACCTAAACGCATATTTTATTTACTCACCACTAAAAAGGAATGAACCTATTTGACGTGATTCTTCTATTTCAACAACACCATCATTAAGAAGGTCGTCAACAATATAATCCCGAAATAAAGCAATTTCAAATTGTTTTGGTACAACATAAACTAAAGGATCATAGCTAATAATAACAGACTCCTCTATACCAGGGTATAAACGCATTGCATTACCCATTAACCGAACAGTCTCATCACTGGCTGCTAAAGAAGCTTCAACATCACCATCCTCTAACTTATTAAAAACATGACTTACAATACAACTATAAGCAAAATCTTTAAACTCTTGGCCACAAACAACAATAGGCATAAATCCATGATTTACACCACAAATTTCACTACACTGACCAAAAAATACACCAGGTCTTTTAATAAAAATAGATGTTTGATTTAAACGTCCAGGGCAAGCGTCAATTTTAATACCTAACGCTGGAACAGCCCAACAATGTAAAACATCCGCAGCCGTTACTGTTACTTGAACATGAGTATTAATAGGTAAACATAAACGATTATCTACTTCTAATAAACGTAAGTTACCTTTTTCTAACTCGTCTGTAGGAATCATGTAACTTTCAAATTTATACCCATCATATAAACCAGCTAAAGCAGAATCTTTACAATTTGAATATTCATAACACCAATACCACTGATGACCTGTACATTTAACGGTTAACGAAGGCTCAATAAATTCTTCAATAGAATATAATAAAGCAAAAGAAGGAACTGCAATTAACATTAAAATTAAAGCAGGGGTTACGGTCCACGCTATTTCAATAGGAGTATGATGATTTATACCCTCTGAATAAAGTTGACTCGAATTTAATAACTGCTTACTTTGATTATTTAACCCGTTATTTTTAATACGAATACTAGACTGACGAGTTAAAAACCCTAAAAAACCTAACTGATTCTTCCACCCTAAATCACGATCATTTGTAGGAGCAGCAAAAATCATAATACATCTTATAAGCATCCAAAGTACAAAAATTGTAACAGCTACGATAAAAAACATTAAATCATTATGAAAATTAATAATACCTTCCATAATAGGAGTAGCAGGATCTGAAAAAGAAAGTTGCCACGGCCCTGCAGCATCCATCTTACCTAATCGAGTAAAATTTCCAAAATCTGAAAGAAAAAATGTACAAAAATGTTCTTTTAAAGAAAAAACCATTTCTCAACTATAAAAATTTTATAATTATTTATATGAGTATATTGGGACTCGAACCCAAGACCCCCGAGTTAAAAGCCCGATGCTCTACCAACTAAGCTATATACCCTTATCCAAATTTATAAAAATTAAAATTAATTAAAATTACTAGATATAGTAGCAAACCTTTTAAACATTACCTCAACGTTTAAATAATTATAAAAAACAGTTGATGAATAATGCTTATTTATTATTTTTGAACGAATTTTTTGACCTTTACATAAAGTAGGGCCTATAAAAGTTTGAACATAAGAATAAAGGCCAAAAAATATAATAAAAAGCCAAATTATCTGCGGTAACCAAGTAACACTATCTAATTGAGTCATAAAAATTAAAACACCATAATAAAAAAAGGGCTTAATAGGATTCGAACCTACACCGCTATCATTATGAGTGACATGTTATACCATTAAACCATAAGCCCTTAAAAAAAATTAAAGCACCTAATACTTTACTATTTTAGTTTTAACAGGTAATTTTAAACCCCCTATACGTAAAGCTTCTCTAGCTTTTTGTTCAGAAACCCCGGAAATTTCATATAAAATTTGACCTTTTTTAATACTACAGCCCCAATAAGAAACACCACCTTTACCTTTACCCATCCTAACCTTTAAAGGTACTGACGAGACAGGTGTATAAGCAAATAACCTTATCCAAACCTTACCAAAAGGACGGACTTTTCTATTTATAGCCTGGCGAGCCGTTTCAATATGCTTTGAGTTTATTCTCGTATTACCCAAGGCTTTTAAACCAAACAACCCAAACTTTAAATTAATAGTTCTTCTTTCAATACCCTTTGAAACTAATTTTTTTGATTTCTTAAACTTTCTGTTATTAGGAAAAAACATAATAGATTTTATTAATAATAATACCAAATTTTAATACTACAAACCCCATAAACCGTCATAGATTCCGTAAAACTATACTTAATTGAAGAATCTAAAGTTTGTAAAGGCATAGTACCCAAAACGATAGATGAAGTTCTTTTACGTAAAGAAGTTCCTAAACGCCCTTTAAATTGAATTTTTAAACCATTTAAAGAAGAAAAAACAAATATAGAAGAAACAACCCGAGATAAAAAATTATAAAATATATAAAAAACTTTAATATTCCTTTTTAAGACATTACTAAGGAAAATACCAACCAATTTTGGATCTTTAAAAACTAAAGAAGTATAAAATAAATGAACAAAAGAAGGCACGTTAAACTCAGATAAATTAGAAACATTATTTTTGATACGTAATTTATACATAATATCTCTAACGGAAATTACATATTTTTTATAATAACGTTGTAATACAGGATGCTTTACTTTCCTTTTATAAAAAGGTAACCTCAACAATCTAGCAATATTACGAACACGAACACGAACCAAACATTTAGTTAAAAAAATTAAGTTTAAAATTAGAAGACGCTTTAAACTAAAAACTGCTAAAGAAGTAGACCTATTTCTTTTAACTAAAGCAAATAAACGTTTACCATACTTATCCGGAAAAAGCTCTAACCTTCTGTTTAAATAACGCTGTAAAGGGTTTACTCGAGCTCTATTATCCTTTTTAATAAGCATATAAATTTTCTTTTTATTACTCCATTTAAATTTTTTTTTAATACGGACAGCTTTTTTTCTAAATTTTTTTGTATTACCGAACGACTTTTTACTAAAACTTTGAGTTTGATAATAATCTATAAAAATAAAAAGTTGAAACCCTTTTCGTTGAATAGAAATATTATGAATAATACTACCATACACATTATATTTGAAAAAATTTTCTATATAATTTTGTATATATAAATCTTGGTAAAGAAGTTTCGAATAATTATAATTTTCAAAAAAAGATTTAGAAAACCACTGTTTGTTTTTTATTAATTGTAAACTTGTAGGATTACTTTTTTTACTCATTATTTTTTCTTTTTTTTATGAGAAAACTGCTTACGAGTTAAACAAAAATCTCCGAAACGATAGCCCTTCATTCTATGATTAATAGTCAAAGGTACAAACTTATTACCACGATGAACATTAAATACCTTACCAACATGACAATCAAGAATTATAGAACTTCGCGATAAAATTTTTTTTTTATTACTTTTTATTAAATTAAGAACAGCCGCATCACAAAACTTTACTTTATAAACCATTTTTCTTATTAAAAACTAAAACTGCTTTTTACGCCTAAAAATTAAAGAATTACTTCTATGTCTTTTAGACCGAGTAGGCTTTCCTATAGTTAACCTACCCCAAGGAGAAACCGATGGCCTTCCAGTGGAAGACTTACCCTCACCCCCACCATGAGGATGATCAATAGGGTTCATTGCAACACCACGCACTTTTGGCCGGCGCCCTAACCAACGACTATTTCCTGCTTTTGTTAATTTTTTAATATGCTTGAACTTATTCAAAACTACCCCGACAGTAGCTTTACAATCTATACTAACAAAACGTTCTTCCAAAGAAGGTAACCTAATACGAACTAATGATTTTTTCTTATCTTTTTGTAAAATTTTACAAAAAGAACCACTTGCCCTACTAATTTGACCCCCCTTTTCTAATTTAAACTCAACATTATTAACAAGATAATTTGGCGGTAAATCTCTTAACGAATAACGACCACCATTCATAATTTGATGATTATTAATAACAGAACCTACCTTAACCCCTTTAATAGCTAAAATGTAATCAAAAGACCCTGTAATTAAACATTTTACACAAAAAAGATCTGTGTTTCTATTAGGATCATACTCGCTACTCAAAACTTTATAAAAATTAGATAAAAACTTAAAATTAATTTTTCTATAACGACGCTTATGACCGCCCCCTCTTCTACGAACAGTTATACGGCCATAATTATTGCGCCCTGAAATACTTTTTTTACCAACAATTAAACATTTTAAAGAATTTTGTTTCATTTATCTAGATAGACGACCAAGATGACATACCACCTTCTGAATGTTTTTTATTATTTGAACCAAAACGCGCTGTCCACTCACTTAAATCTAATTTTTCTTTTAATGTACCATCATTTAAACGCTTTAAATAAATTTCATCAGCACTAAGACCTGCTTCACCATTATCAATAGGTACTAATAACGCATTTTCTATATGAACTAACCCAGGAATAAGAGCTAAAAAATATACAAAATAAAATGCTGTCGCTACCTGACCAATCTCAATATAAGGATACTCAACAACATTTTGACCAATCCACCCTAAAATTAAACAGTTAACAACTTGATACCAAAATAATTTTTTAGCTATCGGACGAAATAAAGAACTTCGAATATTTAATTTAGGAACTATAAAAGGTATTAATATTAAAACTAAAATAGAACCAAACATAGCTAAAACACCACCTAACTTATCAGGGATTGAACGTAAAATAGCATAAAATGGAAGAAAATACCATTCAGGAACAATATGAGGAGGTGTTACCATAGGATTTGCCGGTATATAATTGTCCGAGTGTCCTAAAGCATTTGGAAAGAAAAATACAAAAAAAGAGAATACAACTAAAAGACATGAAAAAGCAAATAAATCCTTTAAAAAAAAATAAGGAAAGAAAGGAATAATACTTGTTTTTGATTCAATACCTAAAGGGTTATTATTTCCATGAACATGTAATAAAACTAAATGAACTAAAGAAAGCCCTGCTATAATAAAAGGTAATAAATAATGTAAACTTAAAAATCTATTCAAGGTTGCATTATCTACGGAAAAACCACCCCATAATAAACTTACAATCATATTACCAACAATAGGTAAAGCTGAAAATAAATTAGTAATAACAGTAGCACCCCAAAAACTCATCTGGCCCCATGGAAGAACGTAACCAATGAAACCTGTAGCCATAGTTGCTAATAAAATAACGACCCCGGAAACCCATAACCAATGACGGGGCGCTGTATATGAACCGTAATATAAATTTTTGAACATATGAATATATATACATATAAACATCATTGAAGCCCCATTTGCATGAATATAACGGATTAACCAACCATTATTAACATCTCGCATAATATGCTCAACACTAATAAAAGCGTAATCTATATGGGGGGTATAATGCATTGCTAAAAAAATACCAGTAACAATCTGTATAACTAAACATAGTCCTGCCAGAGAACCAATACTCCAAAGATAAGATACATTTATTGGGCTAGGATAATCAATTAAATGATTATTTATGTCTTTAAATAATGATTTTTTTTTCCACATAATTATTAAAATATATATAGAATAAACAGAGGGAAAGGGACTTGAACCCATATCAACAAATTTGGAATCTGCTATTTTACCAATTAAACTATCCCCCTATTTATTTTAATTATTAAAAAATTTCTCCACAGGTTGGACTCGAACCAACGACCTAACGGTTAACAGCCGTTTGCTCTACCACTGAGCTACTATGGAGAAACCCTAAAAAATTTTCATAATATTATAATATCAGCCGCAGGTTCCCCTACAACTACCTTGTTACGACTTAACTACCATTTCAAAACCCTTTTTAACAAATATTATACAATAATATACAAAAAAATACCTTAAATAAAGGCTTTATCTATTTTTGATTAATAACTGCATAAATAAAAGCTTCAAAAAGACCTCAATTTGCTAGCTTGACGGGCGGTTTGTACAAAGTTCGTATATATTTTCACCACGACATGCTGATTCGTGATTACTAGCGATTCCAACTTCATATAGACGAATTTCAGTCTATAATCCGAACTACGATAACTTTTAAAGATTTGCTCTTAATCGCTTAATTGCATCTTATTGTAATTACCTATGTAGCACGTGTGTAGCCCAATCTATAAAGGCCATAACGACTTGTCTTGATCCTCACCTTCCTTCAAATTTCTTTGACCGTCCTTTTAAATAAATTTCAGAAAAAAACTATTTTAACTCAAAATAAATAAAAAGAGAGGGTTTCGCTCGTTAAATAGGAATTAACCAAACATCTCACGACACGAGCTGACGACAGCCATGCAACACCTGTATAAGTCTTTATCTTAAGCAAAAGCTTTCATTTAAGATTTTAAATTAACTTATATTCAAAGATTGGTAAAATTTTTCGCGTATCATCGGATTAAACCACATGCTCCACCGCTGTTCCGAACTCCCGTCAAGTCCTTTGAGTTTTAATCTTGCGACCGTACTTCCCAGGCGGAGTGTTTAACGCGTTAGCTTTAAAACTAAACTTTATAAATCTAATTTTTAACACTCATCGTTTACAGCTTGGACTACTGGGGTCTCTAATCCCATTTGCTCCCCAAGCCTTCGTCTCTTAGCGTCAGTTATAACCCAGGTAGCCGCCTTCGCCACTGAAATTCCTCCTAATATCCACGGATTTTATCCCTACATTAGAAATTCTACTACCCTCTATTAAACTCAAATAAGACAGTTTTGAAATTATTTTTTAGTTAGGCTAAAAAATTTAAACTTCAACTTATCAAATTGCCTACAGACCCTTTACGCCTAATAACGAAGAATAACACCCGCCCTTCCTGTATAACCGCGGCTGCTGGCACAGAATTAGCCAGGGCTTCTTCTTTAAGTAACGTCATTATCCTACTTAATGAAAGAGATTTACGGCAAAACGCTGTCATCTCTCACGTAATATTGCTGGGTCAGGCTTTCGCCCATTGCCCAATATTCCCTACTGCAGCCTCAAATGAGTCCGGGCCGTGTCTCAGTCCCGGTGTGGTTGTACACCCGTTAAGGCCAACTAAGCATCATTGGCTTGGTAATCTTTTACATTACCAACTACCTAATACTATAGAAGCATATCTCAAAGCGAAAATATCTTTGGTTATTTGGTATTTTTATTCTAAAGGAAAACCTTTAAGCTATTATTACAATATAATTATCCCAAACTTTGAGGCAAAAAGCTTCTATTATTACTCACCCGTCCGCCACGCTTAACAAAAAGCGTCCGACTTGCATGTATAAAGCATATTACTAGCGTTCATTCCGAACCAGGACCAAATTCTTATTTATAAAAATAAAACTATTAAAAAAAATTTTAATAATTTATAAAAAACTAATATATAAGCATATCTTCTACCGGAGTCGAACCGGTAACCTCAAAGGAGGAACAGATTTTAAGTCTATCGTGTTTACCAATTTCACCAAGAAGACTAACTAATATTAAAAGATTACAAGGGTTGGACTCGAACCAACGACCTTCAGGTCATGAGCCTGATGAGCTTCCTTCTGCTCCTCCTTGTAACAAAAATTAAAAGCGGGTAACGGGACTCGAACCCGTATTGCTTGATTGGAAGTCAAGATATTTACCAATTAATGTATACCCGCAAATATTTATTAAATATATAAAACTACGGTTCCCTTTATAAAAGTATTTATAGCATAAAATTAATTTACAAAAATTAAGAATTACCTTACGTATTAATTTTAAATATATATTTAAATAAAATTTAATAAAGGGCGATAGTGGACTCGAACCACCAACATTCTCGGTGTAAACAAGATACTCTACCAATTAAGTTAATCACCCTAAGAAATAAAAATTACACTGGGTAGGACTCGAACCTACAACCTCTGGGTCCGAAATCCAGTACTCTATCCAATTAAGTTACCAATGCTTTCTTGCTTAAAAAGGAAAGTTTGACTCCTCCTTTATAAAGGGCAAAGTTAGAGCCAATTTTTCCTTTTAACTTAAAATGTCACTTTTTTTTTACTAAAACAAATTATAAATACAAACTAATGAGAAACCAGAAAGAAATATTAAAAAAGTTGCTAAAAAATCCATAATTTTTTTATTATATACTATTAATGTAAATTAATAGCTTCATCTAAATACATACAAGTTAAAATAGTAAAAACGTATGCTTGAATAATAGCCACAGCTGTTTCTAAAAAAACTAAAACAAAAACAACTAAAACAGGAAAAGGAGCTAAAAAAGCTAATGAAATACCTCCATTTACCATTGTCCACCCAAACCCAGCTAAAACAGCTAATAATGTATGACCTGCCATCATATTAGCAAAAAGCCGAACAGATAAACTAACTACCCGAAATACATAAGAAATAAACTCAATAGGTATAATTAAAGGATATAATGCAAAAGGACACCCTGCAGGTAAAAAATGTCCAAAATAAACTAAACCATGGTGTCTCCCTGCAATAATATTTACACCAACTAAAACCATAACAGCCATAGCAAAAGTAACAACTAAATAACTAGTAACCGTTGAACTATAAGGAACAAGACCAACTAAATTAGCCACTAAAATAAATAAAAATAATGAAAAAATAAAAGGAACGAACTTAATAACTTGCTTTACTGAACCCCCAATATTTTCTTTCACCATATTTAAAATCACATTGTATAACCCTTCAAAAATAAAAATATTAAATTTTGGAATAAAATTTCTTGACGCCTTAGTATCACTATCAAAAAAAGTATCATCCTCTAATGAACCCATATCATTATTATTAAAGCTACTTGGCGAATCCTTTTTTAAAGTAGTAAAAAGAGGCGCAAAATCATTTTTTAAAAAATTTAAATAATTTAAAAAATTAGAGGTATATAATTGAATATTATTAAATAAAAGAATATTCCCTGATAAGTCTACACTACGATTTTTTAATACACTAAAAAGAGTTTTATGAAATTCTCTAGAATGTTCTGACTTTAAATTAGGTGATGAAAAAGTATTTAAACCTAACCAACTTTCTTTAATATTTTTAATAGAATTCCCCTCAACATAAGCTTTTTCTAAATAACTTAAATAAGAAACTACTTTGTTAGAGCTGAAAACCTTTAAAAGAAAAGCCTCAAAAGAACTTAAAGAATGCTTAGGTGTTAGTTTTCTTAATAATGCCTCCTTAAGATCGCCACCACCATATAAAAAAGTTGCTTGTTTATATATACAGTTACCTTTATCACTTTTAATAGTCATCATCACATAACGACCTGACGTGTGACGCCCCTCGTTCGCAACAAAACCATTAAAAAACAAACTAATAATAGCAAAAATAAAAATATATATAACACTAACATTAGTTATAGAAAGATTTAACCCTCCAATGAAAATAGTAAAAAAAGGAATAGGCTCAAACTGCTCTAAAGGACTATACATCTAAAAAGAAATTAGGCTACACCCCAAGACGGTTTTTCATAATTACCCGACATGCACTATAGAAACCTAATAACTCCTCACTATCAAGTTTTTTAATCGACTTTAGGTTGGATAGAAAAGCGTACTGGCCGTCTAATACATTCAAGTATTCTGTTTCAAAATCTTCTATTTGATCAAGTTCTAAATTATTTAATAACCCTTGGTTACCCGCAAACATTAACATAATTTGCTTTTCTACTTCTAAAGGTACAAATTGTTTTTGTTTTAATAATTCAACTAAACGAGCACCTGTTTTTAATTGTAATTGAGTAGCAGCATCTAAATCTGAACCAAACTGAGCAAAAGCTTGAACTTCTCGATAATCCGCTAAACGTAACTTTAACGAACCTACAGCTTGCTTCATTAGCCCAATTTGAGCCGCAGAACCTACCCGACTTACAGACAACCCAACAGAAACTGCAGGACGTTGTAATTGATTAAATAACTCTGTTTCTAAAAAAATTTGACCATCTGTAATAGAAATTACATTAGTAGGAATATAAGCTGAAACATCTCCAGCTTGTGTTTCAATAACAGGTAAAGCTGTTAAAGAACCTCCACCAACAGCATCTGACATTTGTGACGCTCTTTCTAATAAACGTGAATGTAAATAAAATACATCCCCAGGATAAGCTTCTCGTCCTGGTGGCCGACGTAAAAGTAAAGACATTTGTCTATAAGCTACAGCTTGTTTTGACAAATCATCATAAAAAATAACAGCATGCATACCATTATCTCGAAAAAATTCTCCAATAGTAGCCCCTGTATAAGGCGCTAAAAACTGTAAAGGAGCTGAATCCGAAGCTGTTGCAGCCACTACAATACAAAATTTTAAAACATCAGCAACAGCTAATGATTTAATAACTTGAGCAATTGTAGATCTTTTTTGACCTATACCAACATAAATACAATATAAATCAATTTTAGGGTCTATAGGAGTACCAGAATACTTTGATTTTAAATAAGTAGAATGATCTTCATGAGCAGTATTTTGGTTAATCATAGTATCAATAATAATAGCAGTTTTACCTGTTTGACGATCACCAATAATTAATTCACGCTGACCACGACCAATTGGAATTAAACTATCAACCACTTTAATTCCTGTCTGAACAGGCTGGTTAACAGATTTTCGAACAATAATACCTGGAGCCTTCACCTCAACTTGAGAACGGTCACCTCCAATAGCACCTTTACCATCAATAGGATCACCTAATCCATCAACAGCACGCCCTAATAAATTTAATCCAACAGGAGCATCAACAATAGAATTTGTACGTTTAACTAATGAACCTTCTTTAATAAGCTTATCATCACCAAAAATAACAACTCCTACTTTATTTTTTTCTAGATTTAAAGCCATACCTTTAATACCGAAACGAAAATCTACCATTTCTCCGGCCTGTACGCTATCTAAACCATGAACATTAGCAATACCATCACCAATTGAAAGCACTATACCCTTATCACTAAAAAAATCTTTTTTCTCTTCCCCTATAAATTTATCTAAACGGGCCTTAATTTTCATTTCTAAACTTAAACTTTTTTTAGCCATACTTAAATAAGTTAAATAAATTTTTTTAATGGAGGTAACCAGAATCGAACTGATGACCCCATGCTTGCAAAGCACATGCTCTACCTGCTGAGCTATACCCCCTTATTTATAAGGATGTAACGTTCCATACTTGGAACGGGCATGCTTTCGATCACCAATTCCATATAAATCTAATTTATTACGAATTAATGTGTACCGAATACCCGGGAGGTCTTTAACACGCCCCCCCCGAATTAAAACATCATTAAATTTTTGTAAATTATGACCTTCTCCTGGTATGAAAGCAATTAACGTTTTTTTATTATATAAACGAATTTTTGCTACACTTCTTCTCGCAGAATTGGGTTTTCGCGGATTCATTTTATAAACTTTTAAACAAACCCCTTTTTTTTGAGGACAGTGTCCCAAAGTTATTGTTTTATATTTTTTAGACTTTTTAAACCGATTTTTTCTTACTAACTGATTTATTGTTGGCATTATTAATTTATTTCCACCTAAATTTTAAATTAGAACGGTGCTCTAAAACTTGTGCATTTAAAAGATCTAATTTTTGTTTAACTAAACCTTTATTATGAAAAGCATCCAAAAACTCTAAAGCTAAATTATCAACAAAAGAACCTTTTTTCTTTAATGCAAAACTGATCAACCAATTCAAAGCAATACGCCTTCTATTATGCTTTGAAACAATAAAAACAGGGATATAAAAAGTTTTATCCCTTTTTTTACCAATATTGACTTCTTTTATTATAAACGAAGGTGCAACATTATTAATTGCTTTATTTATAATAAAAAAAGGATTTTTTTTTGAACGTTTAACCAATAATAATAATAAAACATCTATTATCGAGCTAACCTTTAAAGCTTTACCTTTTTTTAAAATTAGTTTATTTATCCAAGAGCTAAAATTAATTTTATTTAACTTTTTTTTCATTTACTAAAAAAACAGCGTTTTCATAGTTTCGCGAAATTTGCTGATCTATAAAATTTCGCTTTCTATCCATTAATACATAATTTGTCTTTGTTAAAATAACAGTTCCAATCAGTGCAACTAATAATATAACACCTATAATTAATAAAAGAGGAGCATAGTAACTATATAAAACAGAACCAAAAACTTTTAAATTTGAAATATTAATTAAAATAGATTTCCAATCAAGATAATTAACAACAAAAATTAAAGCTTTTTCATCAACCCCTGTGTTTTCAAAAACAATAAAATATAAAAAACTTAAAAAACACAAACCTAAAAAAGCACTTATAGGTAATGAACGACTAAATTCTGAACGAAGGTCCGCTCCTTTTATATTTAACATCATAACCACAAATAAAAATAAGACAGTTACAGCCCCTAAATAAACTGCAACAAAAGTTAAAGCTAAAAATTCTGCTTCTAATAATATTAATAAAATCACAATATTTAAAACTACAGAAATTAAAGCTAACAAATTATGTATTGGATTTCGAGCACTTATTACTACAATACTACTTATTATTGTTAAAAAACCTATAAAACCATATAACATTTTTTATTATATTCTCTATTTATAAAAATTTTTATTAGTATTTGTAAGCTGAATATATCACTATACTTACACCTCAAACCTATCTAAGTTGTTATCTTCAACTTTTTATTAAAACTTATCTTAAGGAAGCATTCTTACATTTATGCATTCAGTAATTATACTATACTAACGTAGCTACCCAGCAATGCTATT
>Ga0209199_1000925_pt1 | contig 37820 bp, 36 predicted proteins | sample COGITO_mtgs_1105_7_FD_184805 | JGI IMG/M metagenome (GOLD analysis project Ga0209199, IMG submission 184805) | Pelagic marine microbial communities from North Sea - COGITO_mtgs_110523 (SPAdes) (version 2) | ecosystem: Environmental > Aquatic > Marine > Epipelagic ... | reverse complement strand
TCTTATCGAGAAGCTGCCGCTCAACTCGATAAAATTCAGTAGTTAAAACAAAGTTATCCATATTTTATACACAATTTATACACAGATTATCCAGAGTTAGGAGTCATGATGGCAGCAGCACCTCGCGGGTTAGGTAAAGGACTAGGCGCACTCATCCCTACGGGAGCCACTACATCTAGTTCAACTGCACCTAGTTCAACTACATCTGGCTCCCTATTGGCCGATCCCTCGGGTACACAGACCCACAACCCCGTGGTTTATCGGGAACTACCCATCGATTCCATCGCACCGAACCCGGTGCAGCCCCGAACAGTCTTTGATCAAGAAGCACTTGATGAACTCGTATCGTCCATTACAGAAATCGGACTACTACAACCAATTGTGGTGCGTAAATCGAAAACAGGCACCTATGAACTGATTGCGGGCGAACGCCGATTACGCGCCAGCAAACTAGCCGGAGTCACACACATTCCCGCAATTATTCGCAACACTGACGACATCAATATGCTGCGCGATGCACTATTGGAAAACTTACACCGATCGAATCTCAATCCGCTCGAAGAAGCAGCCGCCTATTCTCAAATGTTATCCGATTTTGATTGCACCCAGGAAGAACTCGCACAACGCATCGGACGCTCGCGACCTCAAGTAACAAACACGATCAGGCTCCTCAATCTTCCTACTAGTGTCCAGCAAAAAGTCGCGGCTGGTGTTCTCAGTGCCGGGCACGCACGCGCTCTACTCAGTCTGGACTCACCACTTGCAATGGATCAAATGTCCACGCGAATTATTAAAGAAGGTTTAAGTGTTCGTGGCGTTGAAGAAATAATCGCAATCAGCTCCGGTGGCAAGAAGTCAGGAAAACCCGGTCAATCCAAAAAGAAAAAAGGCCGCTCCGAAGAACTAGACGAATCAATTAGAGTACTGGTTGAACGCATTTCTGATTCAACGGACACCCGCGTAAATTTCGAAGGGTTTGCTAAAAAAAACTCACAAGGAAAAATTGTCATTGAATGCGCGGACATTGCAGACGCCCGTCGAATCACCGAATTGTTTGAACTTAGTTAACCAAAATCACTAGTGATCCCGGGAGATGGCTTGGGTGACCAAGGAGCCAAAGACGGCTCCGACGTTCATACCGGCGGCGTCAATTGCTTGTGGCACGAGTGACGTTTCTGTCATCCCGGGCGAGACATTGACCTCCAAGAACCAGATCACACCGTCCGTGTCGACAATTACATCTGTTCGGGAAATATCACGCAGCCCCAAAGTTACGTGAACAAGGATCGCGTAGGCACACACTTGTTCGATAAGTTTCGAATTAAGTCGCGCAGGGACAAAAAATTCGGTGGCACCCGCTGTGTAGCGAGCGTCAAAGTCGTACACACCACTGATGGGGACAACTTCAACCGGCGGTAAGGCCTGCAACTTCCCATCAACTTCAATGACAGTGACCGCAAGTTCAGTACCAATCACCGCACTCTGCAACATGACTCGATCGCCGTAGCCGAACGCATCAACAAGTGCTGGCGCAACCTGATCAACGCTCGCACACAATCGCACCCCAAAGGCAGATCCACCATTGATTGGCTTAACAATCAGAGGTAGCCCGATTCCGGAAATCACACTTTTCAAGATTCGGGGAGCTCCCATTTCGCGAAAAAAACTTTGTGGGAAAACAACGAACTGTGGGGCACTGCCCGTGGGCACTAATCCAGCGGAGATACCCTTGTCGAAAGCGCGGGCCGAACTCTGCGCACTACTCCCAATATAAGGAATACCTTTTAATTCCAACATGGATCGCAGAGTGGCATCTTCACCAATGACCCCATGAATGAGTGGAATCACTACGTCAAAAGAATCTGAAGATAGTGAATCCAAAAAATCAGCATTAAGATCAAGTTCAAAAATCTCAGCCTTAGGAATTTCGAAACGCAAGGCCTCGGCAACACGTCGACCTGAGCGTAGGGAGACATCACGTTCAGCATTAAGGCCACCAGAAAGAATTGCTATTCGCATATTTTCCTTAAACGAGATCTGATTTAGGAATGTGAGTGTGAGCTGAGCCAGTCGTCGGGCCAGAGTCACCATTTACCCCGAAAGTGTCGACAAGTTCCAGCTCAGCCTCAATTACTCCTGAGAGTCGCCGCACACCCTCCTCGATTCGCGCAGGATCTGGGTAGCAATACGACAGTCGAAGATTTTGTGCACCTTGTCCATTTGCATAAAAACCACTCCCAGGAACGTAGGCCACCATCGAACTAATTGCACGAGGCAGCATGTTCGTTGCATTCAATTGTTGGGGCAGGGTGAGCCACGAATAAAAGCCACCTTGAGGGACGGTCCAAGTTACACCCAAGGGCATTAATGCCTGCATGGATTGGAGTAGGGCATCGCGACGCTCGCGATACAACTCTTGGAAGACTTTAATTTGTTGCTGCCAGGGTTGCTCTGCTAAGTACCGCGATACAACTAATTGAGAAAAGTTACTGGGACACAAAGTTGCTGCCTCCGCAGCAAGTACCAGTTTTTCTCGGACACCGTGTGGAGCAATCACCCAACCCACCCGCAAACCTGAAGCAATAATCTTCGAAAAAGATCCGAGATAGATCACACTTTGATCATCGAGGGATCGGATTGCTCTGGGTGGCTCACCCTCAAACCCGAGTAATCCATAAGGATCATCTTCCAAAATAGGGACATTGAATTCTTGAGCGATCGCTAGAATCTCCGCACGTCGCTCAGAACTTTGGGTTAAACCCGCGGGATTGTGAAACGAGGGGATCGTGTAAATAAACTTAACCCGAGGATTCTCCGAAAGCCCTTCACGCAGTGATTGCGGATTCAACCCCTGTTCATCCATTGCGATATGGACAACATTGCACTGATAACTACGGAAAACTCCAAGGGCACCCACGTAGGAAGGTGATTCAACAATAACCGTGTCTCCTGGATCACAAAAAATCTTAGTGACCAAATCAAGCCCCATTTGTGAACCTGCAGTAACGACGACGTCGTCAGGGTGGGAACGAACACCCACTAGTCCAGAGATCTCAAGGATTTGCTCCCGCAACATCTGGTCACCTTGACCGGATCCATATTGCAAAGCTACAGCCCCCTGCTCACGGACTACCCGGGCTGCAATGTCTGCAAATTGATCCGAATCTAGTGCCGAAACATAAGGCATCCCACCGGCGAGGGACACAACTTCTGGTCGTGCAGCAACCGAGAACAACGCCCGGATAGCTGAAGTGGTTAAACCCTGAGCCCGTTGGGCATAGGAATCCACCCAAGGATCCATCCGATTACCCACCATGTACACAATCGTAGTACCCGAGGGTAATCAGGAGTTACCCTTGGGACGTGAGTGAATTAGAAAGCACACTCCGGTCTGAATTACATCAATGTAGTTTTTTCCCAAATGGGGACAGGCTGTGCATAACACGTAAAACCCTCACAGATTGTCCACATATGATGGTAGAAATTTGGTAACAACTGTGAAGGGTGGTGCAGGAATTACTTCCAGCGAGTGGCTAAACCAAAACCAACCATTATGAAAGCAAACCCAATTCCTACATTAACCAGGGCGTTGAGGTCCCCGCCCACCGAGTTCATAAACGGAACGTCAGGTCCAGCGACGTAGAAGACCACCAGGTAGGCCAATCCAATGACGAAAGATGCAACCATGGTCGGAGCTAGCCAGGCAGGGGACCCAAACTGCGCGACTTTACGCTCACCCATTGGCTGCTCGGGCGTGTAGGCGTTCTTCTTACGTCGTTTGGACTCTGGCACCGGTCTCTCCCTAAGGTTATTTCGCGTTCAGTTTAACCTAATTCACGCGCACTGCCGTTTTGGCGTAACCATAGCCTGCCATACTCCTCCCCGTGGGCACGCCGCGAATCCTCGTCATCGATAACTACGACTCTTTTGTGTTCAATCTGGTCCAATATCTCGCCCAACTAGGGGCCGACGTCACCGTGAAACGCAATCAAAACGTCACCCTAGAAGAAGCAATTTCCTATGATGGAATTTTGATTTCACCGGGACCAGGCACCCCACAAAACGCTGGGGCATGTCTGGAAATTGTACAAGGCGTCAATGGGCGAGTTCCGATCTTTGGAGTGTGCCTAGGACACCAAGTTATAGCCGAAGCTTTTGGTGGCGAAATTATCCGCGCCCCAGAACTCCTACACGGTAAGACATCACAAATTTCACACACCGGAAAAAGCGTGATGAGCACGCTGCCGAATAACTTCACAGCCACGCGATATCACTCACTTACCCTTGACCCCAATACTGTCCCCGAAGTACTTGAAATCACCGGTATGTCTGAAACCGGCGTGATCATGGGACTTTCACATAAAACCCTACCCATTGAAGGAGTGCAATTTCACCCTGAATCGGTTCTCACCGAAGGCGGGCACGAGATGCTCGCCAATTGGCTGACCGACTGCGGCTTCCCAGAAGTGCGAGACAAGTTACCTAATATCGCCCCGGTAACAATTAATCCACAATATGTTACGGAGCAGCAGTAGCAGTGGGTACCGGCACATCTGTCGGATCAGGTACGGGCACGGGTACGGCGGTGGGATCAGGTACAGGTACGGGTACGGCGGTGGGATCAGGTACGGGTACGGGTACGGCGGTGGGATCAGGTACGGGTACGGGTACGGCGGTGGGATCAGGTACCGGCGCGGCAATCGCCACGGTAATCGTCACCAAAGACCCACGAGCCAGTTGGGTGTCAGGTTGGGGTGATTGGGCAAGGACTTCACCTGGCGCCGAAATCGAAGACTCCTGTTCCACAACCTGAACTTCAAATCCAGCCTGTGCCAAATCACTCCTCGCTTGGGCTTCATTTGCCCCAGTCACATCCGGAACCTCGACCAAACCAGAGGACACCGTGATATCAACCGCGCTACCAGCAGCAACCTGGGTTCCTTCACCGGGATCTTGTTCCAATACGTAGCCACCGGGCTGATTTGAATCGGACTCGGAAATTGCACCAAGGACCAAACCAAAATCAGAAAGTGCTATTCGTACGTCATCAAGTGATGTGAGCCCAACAAGTTGCGGCACCGTTGACTGCTCACGACCCGTCGAGATAGTGATATTCACTGCCTGACCCTGTTCAATCGCCTCACCAGGTGCGGGTTGTTGCGCGATAATCGTTCCTTGGGGGCGTTCGGAAATCTCGGGAGTTTGTGCACCAATCCGAAGTTCAAATTCAGCTAATGTTTCTGATGCCTGATCAATGGTGAGACCATCCAGACTGGGAACTGTGACGACAGTTCCACTATCACTTCCCACTAAGAATCGTCCGATCACAATCGCACCAATAATTGCCGCTGAAATAGCAACCAAAGAAAGTACCCAAAAAATTACACTACTTCGGCCCTTACGCCCAGTGGAAATATTTGTCTGATCTTCAGGGCTTATCCCCGAAGCGTCTAATGGCGTCATCATGGCGGTCTGGTCGGCAACAATTGTTGGCACGGCAGCAGTTACCGGAGCACCCGCAATGCCCCGTTCAACATCAGCCCGAAAATCGCTCGCGCTTTGATAGCGGTCATCGGCTCGCTTCGCTAACGCGCGCATCACGACAGCGTCCACCTCAGGGGATACTCCTGGATCAATCGTGGAAGGGATCGCGGGCATTTCACTTACGTGTTGATAGGCGATCGCCACAGCGGAGTCACCGGTGAACGGCGCCTTACCCGTAAGTAATTCAAAAAGTACAACGCCGGTTGAATACAAATCACTCCGTGCATCAACAACCTCACCCCGAGCTTGTTCTGGTGAAAGGTATTGAGCTGTCCCCATGACTGCTGAAGCCGAGGTCATAGTTGCCGCGACGTCATTGATCGCCCGAGCAATACCGAAGTCCATAACCTTCACATCGCCGGTTCGAGTCAGCATGACGTTTGCCGGCTTAATGTCACGGTGCACAATTCCGTGTCGGTGCGCATAGTCCAAAGCCGCCAGAATCCCGGCAGTTATTTCCAGCGCCCGCTCCGGCAGCAGACGGCGACCACTGGCAACAATTTGCCGCAAGGTCATCCCGTCCACATACTCCATAACAATGTAAGGAACGACAACTACCGGTTCACCAGTGTCACCCTCAGGGGACAGGGTGTCTTGGCCGGTGTCGTAGACCGCAACAATATTTGGGTGATTAAGGGCGGCGGCACTTTGTGCTTCCCTGCGAAAACGAGCCTGAAATGTTGGGTCTTTGGCTAAATCTGGGCGCAAAATCTTAATTGCAACGCGGCGTCCCAGGCGCAAGTCTCGGCCCTCGTGGACTTCAGCCATTCCACCTCGACCGATTACGGCACCGATTTCATACCGGTCACCCAGCATTCGACCATGTTCTGACTCGCTCACAAGCCCTCCTTACGGTAGATCATGTCACACCTAAGTCACCCAGCATTCTCACGCACTCACCGGAAAACGTGACAATTCCATTCAACTTCCTAAGACTGCTTTCATTACCTCTTTAGCAATTGGGGCAGCCAAACCATTTCCACTCACCTCGGCCAACCCACTTTCTTCAATCACAACCGCAACCGCAACTTTTGGTGCTGCAGCTGGCGCAAATGAAATAAACCAAGCAACAGATGGTGAGTCATTGCCGGTTTGAGCTGTCCCAGTCTTCCCGGCAACCCGGACTCCAGCAATTTGGGCATTACTGCCCGTACCGTTCTCCACTACGTTCACCAACATTTCGGTCAGCGAGAGGGAATTACTGGGCTTAAGGGCATCTTCAAATTGAGTTGGCTCAGTTGTTTGCAGAATAGAAAGATCCGGCCCACGGATTTCCTGCACCAAGTACGGGTTCATTGTTCGACCACTGTTACCAATTGATGCGGCCACCATGGCCATCTGCAAAGCGGTTGCCCTCACCTCAAACTGACCAATTGCCGAGAGTGCAGTTTGCGGGGCGTCAGGATCCTGTGGGAACAGGGAAGTTGCTGCCCGCAACGGAATGTTAAAACCAGAATTAAACCCAAACGCTTCGGCTTGATCGCGGATTGCGGCCGCACCCAATTCATTTCCCAACCACGCGAATGCGGTGTTACATGAGATCGCAAGAGCTTGACGTAAAGTCACTTTCCCCTCAGGACCACATTCTCTCCCCGTCCAGTTCCGCAACTTCTTAGATGAGTTAGGCAACTGATACGTCTTCGGGCCAGGCAACAACGAATCGGCCGTAAACCGACCAGACGCGAGTGCAGCCGAGGCGACAACAACCTTAAACGTTGATCCTGGGGGGTTGAGGGACACAATGGGGCGATTCAATAATGGCTTGTCAGGGTCGGACTCGAGCTCGTTGTAGTACTCGCGAATATCCGATGGGTTATGACTGGAAAGACGATTAGGATCAAATGACGGCATTTGCACCGAAGCTAAAATTCTTCCGGTCGCCGGCTCAATCGCCACCACCGCACCACGCTTACCTTTAAGGCCTTTAAATGCCGCCTTCTGCGCCGCAGCATTAATTGTGGTGGTTACCGCTCCACCAACGGGTTGCCGCCCGGAGACCAACTGCTGTACCCGGTCTACTGTGAAAATATCGGCTTTACCATTTAAGATCCGATTCTCGGTGCGTTCAAGCCCCGTCGCCCCATAGACAAGGGAATAGAAACCGGTTATCGGCGCAAACAACGGGCCGTTGTTGTAATTACGCAGGTACGTCAAGGTGTTACCAGTCTCCAGTGAGCGCGCAACCGGATCAGAAGCAACCAGGATCGGTCCACGCTCTCGGTCATATTCAGCCAACAACACCCGTTGATTCCCTGGACGTGAGCGGTAATCGCCAGCGTTAATCACCTGAATCAAAGTCGCATTGGCGAGCAACGCCAGCAGAAGTAACCCAAAAACAAATGAAAGCCTACGGATCTGTCGAGTCATGATTGGTTCACCCGTGGGACAACTTGCGTCATCGCGTCATCCGGTGAGACTTTCGAAAGATCAGGTCGTCGAGAACGATCCGATATCCGCAGCAATAATGCCAAGATCACCCAGTTGGCAATCAAACTCGATCCACCATAAGACAAAAATGGTGTGGTCAATCCGGTCAGTGGGATCAAACCGGTCACACCACCAATAATCACGAATACTTGCAAGGCAAAAGTAATGGACAATCCCGCGGCAAGTAATTGGCCGAAACCGTCTCGGCACGTGATCGCGGTTCGTAGACCACGCTCAATCAAAATTGCGTAAAGCAACAAAATCACAAAGATGCCAGTTACTCCCAATTCTTCACCCAAGGCCGCAACAATGAAATCGGTGCTCGCAAACGGGACCAGGTTCGGGAACCCTTGACCCAGTCCCGCACCTAAAATTCCACCATTAGCCAGCCCATAAATTGATTGCACAATTTGGTATCCGGTTGTATCAGCGTATGACCAAGGGTCAAGCCAGACCGTGACTCGGGCCTGTACGTGCCCAAAATTTTCGTAGGCGAAATACGCGCCACCCAGAAACAGGAAGAATCCAATAATTAACCAAGACCTGCGTTGTGTTGCGATATACAACATTGAAACAAACAGGCCAAAGAAGAGAACTGAGGTGCCCAAGTCGCGTTGGAAAATCAACACACCTAAGGAAATAAACCAAGCGATCACAATTGGACCCAAATCTTTCGGCCTCGGTAATCCGATTCCCAAAACCTTGGTGCGCACCAAGGCAAGCGAGTCCCGAGTCTTGACCAAATAACCGGCGAAAAAGATCGTGATCAGAATTTTTGCAATCTCCGCGGGTTGGAATGAAAAGTCTCCGACCCTGATCCATAATGTTGCACCATTTACCGTTGTGCCAATTACGGGTGCCAGTGGTAACACCATCAAAACTAGGCCGATGAGTCCGAAAGTAAAGGTGTAGCGCTGGAGGCGTCTGTGATCTTGCAAAAGTACAAACACCCCACAGAACAAAATTCCCGCAATCGCGAACCAGGTGAGTTGCGAATACACATCAGGTGTGGGGAGGGGAGCGTTATTAAGTTCAGCTCGACGTGCATCTGCAACATCAAGTCGGTAAATCATGATCAAACCCAAAATTGTGAGCAACGTTCCCACAGGAAGCATAATTGGATCTGCGTATTTTGCTCGAACTCGGACTACCACATGCATTGCCAAAGCGATGAGTGCAACGGCACTAATCGTGATCCACAACCGAGGCGGTGTACCTTCACCGGTTGCCCATCCAACCTGCAATGTCCCCAAAATTCCCAGCGCCCACGCACACACAAGAAGAACTAATTCAGTGGTGCGTCTACTCTTCACTGCAAACTCCCCGGACACCCTTGTGGGGGAATCAAGGCTAAACAATCCTGTGCTCGAGTTTCAAGCTCGGTAAAAATACGTTGTGCATCCTCGTAACTTGCAGCGGGAATCCCTTTACTCACCAATTCTTGATCAAATAAAGGTAGCGATCCAACAATGAGCTCAGAGTCCGAATCAATATTCGAGAGAGAAAAGCCAGCTAGGCTTCCTTGAACACCGTTATAGATCGCTACCGTTCCGGTTCCTGCACTGCCGTTGACCGATACGTACCATTGATCTGCCAACCATTGTTGAGTGCCAAATAAAATACCGAACGTAATAGTTGCGACCGCAAGCACCCCAACTGTGTAACCAAATCTTTTCTTACGCCTCGAACGTCGGCGAATTTTTGCTTCTTGTTCACGTTCCCAGTCGTAAAGCGCCTGCTCGGCGGCAGGGACAATTAGTTCAGCATCAATTAATGCTTGTGGCGCGGTCTCGGTACCGAAATCAAATGGCGCAGGGGCATCGGGCTTATTAGGGTCTGGTTGTGCATCGTCGGGAAAACGAGTGTTCGGTAACTGCAAGCGCACCCGCGGCTCACCCGCTGCACCCACTACCACTGGAGGCGTGAGTGATATTTCGTCATCGGATTCACGTTCAATAACGTCTGCGACAACGACGGTTACGTTGTCGGGCGCACCACGTTCAAGGGCCAAGTCAACGAGGCGAGTAACAACACCTGTGGGCTCACCTGAGCTCAGTGAGTACGCGATCTCAATGTCACTCAAGACACCAGATAACCCGTCCGAGCACAACAGAAACCGGTCACCCTTACGGGCCTCACGAATCGAAAGATCTGGCTCAACTGGATTCATTCCATCTAATGCCCTCATCAAAAGTGAGCGCCGTGGATGCACAGCCGCTTCGGCTTCAGTGATTCGACCAGAGTCAACGAGTGTTTGTACGTACGTATGGTCGTGGGTGAGTTGCTGTAAATCACCGTCACGTAGCAGGTAGGCACGAGAGTCACCCACGTGAACTATCGCTACCCGGCCACCCAGCCAATACAAGCCGGTGACAGTCGTTCCCATCCCAGTGAGTTCAGGGTCTTCGGAGATCAACTCCTCAATTGCCTCACCCACTTTGTCGATTGAGTCCGACAGGTAGGTCAAAATGTCGGCATCGGTCGGAGGATGAACATCAAGGTCTGCAACCGTGGCAACAGCTAAAGCCGATGCGAGTTCACCCGCAGCATGACCACCCATACCGTCGGCGACCAACAGCATCCGCGGACCAACATAGCCGGAATCTTCATTACCCTGCCGCACTAAACCCACATCTGATTTAGCCGCGTAGCGCAAACTCAATTGAGACATTACGACTAGTTCTGAATCTGTAGTGTGCTGCGGCCAATACGAAGTGGTGCGCCAACTGGTAAAACGGTTGGCGTCGTAATTCGGGAGCGATCAATCCAAGTGCCATTCGTTGAGCCCAAATCTTCAACTACCCATGAACCCTCGGATTCATAAATACGAGCATGCCGGCTCGACGCGTAATCATCGTCAATAATGATTGTGGAATCTGGCGCACGACCCAAAGTTATCTGCGCACCCGCAAGTTCAACAATTGTCCCAACGAGTGGACCGTCAATTACCACAAGCCTATTACCACGAACTTTTTGTTTTCGAGAAATCTTCGGCGGCTTTGGTGGCTTAGGCTGACGTCCTTGTGACTTTTTCTTAACCCGCCCCGATCCGGTTGAATCTTCTGGCTGGCGAATATCACGACGTAATACCCACACTGTTAAAAGAACAAACGCCCAAAGAAGCCCCAGGAATGCGAGTCGGACCAAGGTGAGTGCGAGCTCGGACATAAATCAACCGCTCCGAAAAACCAGCGAGGTCGCCCCGATTTGAACAACCGAACCTTCAACAAGTACGACTTCAGTGATCTGCTCACCATTATGAAATGTTCCATTGGTTGAATCTAAATCGCGCAGGTAGGCAGGTGAACCTAAAACAATCTCACAGTGATTACGGGATGCCCCTGGATCCTCAACCCGAATATCAACATCAGTTCCCCGACCAAGGCGGGTAATTGCCCGAACAAGTGGGTAGGTTCCACCACTTGTTTCAAGCCGGGGCTGCCCAACAACAGCCGACCCACCACCTTGAGTGGTGACCTCAGCGCGTGCCTCCGAGCGAACCCGGAAGATCCCGGTCTCCAACTCGTCATCCTCACCCAAACTGACAACTGGCGCCCCGAGCAGTGTGTAGCGTTGCTCACCCGAGGAGTCGGTCACTAGCGTGCCCAGCTCAGTGCTCAATGCATCTTTGAACACGGCCAAACGTCGGTAATCGTGTGAAGAAAGTTCAATATGAAAAATATTGGGAACCACGGTTCGCTCCCGATCGATTACAGCGGCCCGGTCATCCATCTCCCGTTGCACAGCAGATGCGATCTCAACCGGTTGAACTTCTGCTTTAAAAGCCCGAGCGAATGCGCCACTGACCATTCGGTCTAGTGAGTCCTCAAATCGCTCTAATATTCCCACATGGCGATATTACCTGTAAAGGTTGGATCCGCCGTGACGCGATCTGTACGCGTGGCGGTAACCTTTCCCAGCATCACGCGCGAGTGGCGGAATAGGCAGACGCGCACGGTTCAGGTCCGTGTACTCGAAAGGGTGTGGGGGTTCAACTCCCCCCTCGCGCACCACAGCCAGGTAGACCCACTTCTTTAGCTTCCTGCAATCATCATGAGTGAGTACTCCTGCGGCTTTGAGGCTACCTAATTTTTCTGATTGGGCGATCTGGTCGTCTGCGCCGGTTGCAGGTGGCGCCGCTTGTTGCCTGGTCGGCGAATTTCCATTGAACGAACCACCCACCCGTGTCTAGCAAAAAACTCAGAACATAGATAAAAATACGGATTTCTACAATTTAGGTGTGACGAAAATGGCGACAGCAGGGGCTGTTACCAGACACGTGCATCCATGACTTGCTCCCGATCTGAAATTAGTCTCAGCGATCCATTCAGCCACAACATGGATACTTTCCGGTTAAGAAAATGATCAGTTGATGTGTTTTTACCGACACCACTTCGAAGCGTCCAAGTGGTTCCTGGTGCCAAACAGGTACCCGGATCAAAACGAAAAGTGGTGTTTCCTGTCTCCATTCGGTATCCGTCAAGACACTGGGTGGTGGCACCGTTGTTGAGTAGGCGCACAAATTGAGTTGCGGCACGGGTTTTTCTTTTTTTCTTTCCAAGGAAAAGTTCAGAGATGACCACACTGCCTTCAAGGACGTCAAGTTCGCACCCATTAAGGCACGGATATTCACGTGTGAATCGGTAGTTACCGTATCGATCCAGCAGATACGCAGCGTCTCCCATCAAGTACGGGCCAGTGCCGGGATCGTTATAGATCAAGTGTTTTTTCTTGCCAATAAAAAGTGTCCGTCCATCGGTACCACCGGGAGCACCAACACCCGAGCGAATGATCCGGTAGTCCCCGGGACTCAAAATTGAGCCGCCCGGGAAAAGGTAGATGGCAGTGTTACCGGTATCGCGAATCCGCCAACCGGACAGATCAATCGAAGTGGCACCAAGGTTACGAACAGTTACCCATTCGTCATTCAACGACTCGGCAGAACGATTGATCCGTAACAGAATATTTGCCTCAGGTTGTTCATTCACTCCGCACAGGTCTGGATTCCAGATCCCTACTTTTCGTTGTTGCGCCGACTTAATGACTTCGCGGTACAAACTACTCATGGCGGCTTCGTTAGCGACGGTAAACCAGTGACCCCAGCCGCGCTCAGCCATGGCCCAGGCCAAGTCTTGGTTGTATTCCTGCGAGATTGGATCCCACGCCAGCACGGTGCGCAGGGGTCGCTTAGATTTTCCAGCGCTTGCTGGATCAAGTGATGCCAACCGGACTTTGGCGCCAATCGGAGCTAGCTTCTCAAGGGCGGTTTTTGCGTTCCAACCGCCGCAGTGAGCAACCTGGTCGGTCGCGTTATAAGTCTCTGGAGTATTAATTCCGATAAGTCGAATCCGACTTTTTACGCCGGTCACGTCGTCGGTCACGATCAGGGTGTCACCGTCAACCACTCGTTTAACGGTGCCGGTTTCCCACGACTGAATCGAGTCCCATGGGGAGGTTCGCACCACTGCGCCTACCGGTGCGGAAATTTGAGCAACGCTTAACGCCAAAAAGATCCCAAGGGCGGCGGTTTTTTTGCGGTTAATTGCCATGGTGGGAAGAGTCTAAATGGCCCGATGTAGATCGTCGGTCACGCGGGCAAGTGCATTGACTCGGATGACCCGGACGACCCGGACGACCACACTGCCGGCAAGAACCGCTCGGGAAACAGGGGAAGCCAGGGTTCTGTTAATTAGTACAACAAAATTTCTGCTCTTGGCGCCCTTGATCGAGAACTTGGCCAGATCATCTCCGAGGGAGGTCATAATTTTGATCGTGGAAGTCGTCACGGATAAAAAGTATTCAGGCTAAATAAAAGTAGGCTAAGAAATGAGAACGTCAGTTGCGTTGACGCAGGGTCGTTGGACATCCGCCGACTAGTGGAGATCTGAATTAACCTGATTACGGGCCCGTTTTGATGTAACGATAATCCCTGCCACACCGGCAGCCACGATCAAGAACACCAAGGTGATCACCAGACCAGAGTGTGAACTCAACGTATTCACTATCCAGGCTTGGGAATCCGTCACGGCATCAATAATTGGGTCACCTATTTGCTCACCAGAGTTAACCCGCCACTCAAACCAACCAAACCAAGCGACGTACAGTCCGGCAAGGACGACTAACGATCCGGTAATTTGTGAAATCACTTCAGACTTGGAGCGCATCCACACACTGACTTGCGATCCGATTAACGCGGTCGCAACTGCGATCAGTGTGACCGCAGCGCCCATACCCAGGGCGAATGCGATGAACGTGGACACGATCCCAAAGAAATCACTTGATCGAATTGATGCACCGGTCACGGCTAGGAATGGTCCCAGGGTGCACGATAAGGAAACGGTTGCAAAAGTGAGCCCGTACCCCACCTGGGAGAACCAACCTCCACCCGGTGACCATCCTTTAATCAGTGAACCACCGCTACCAACTTTACGGCCGAGAAGTAGCCAAAATCCAAGGGCGACGATCACTAGTCCCACAATGATTGTGATGATGGGTAGGTACCGCGATATCGCCGATGCAAGGGGTGCGAATACCACACCGAAGGTGCCAAAAAGTATTATGAAACCAACGGTCATTCCGGAGGCAAAACGCAGACCGCTAATTAACGCTTGCGCCTGTGAACGTCCTTCATTAGCTGCAGCGATCATCCCCATGTAGGCCGGGAGTAATGCAAACCCACATGGATTAAATGTTGCAAGGACGCCCGCCACAATTGCCAAGGAAAGAGTTGCGGTGTCCATTAGGAATAACTGCAGTTCTAACTCAAGGTCGCTGCACGCTCAAGGATTTCATCTTCATCAATTGATCCTTGTACAACTTCAACTGTCCCGTCTGCGCTGATGAACGCGAAGGCGGGTTGAGATGCAACCCCAAAAACACTCCACACTTCCGCGTCAGGATCTGCAAGCTGTGAGAAATTTTCAATTCCCGTGTCACTGACAAAGGTGTTCATTTCATCCACACTGCCGAGCGCGGCTACGCCAATGACATCGACAGTGCCATCAAGTTGATCTGCGACTTTCGCCAATGTGGGCGCTTCCACGCGGCACACTGAACACCACGGTGCCCAGAACCACATGATGGTGGGTTTTCCTTCGAAATTGGCTTGCGTCACCGATTGACCGTCCAGGGTTGTACTGGAAAAAACCGGCAGTGGATTGGCGACAATTGCGGGATCAGCAAGTACTTTAGTTTCACCCTCTGGCGTATTTGTTGGCTCTTCGATAGGGGTACTTTCAACGATCTCACTTGATTGTGCTGCTTCGTTGGTGTCGCCCGAGTCCGAGGAGCATCCGGTGAGCACTAACGCGCCTGCAGCGACTCCAGCAATAACGACTCTCAATTTCGTGGACGTTTGTGGTGTGTTCATAAGCTTGGGACGCAGCCTAGACGATCTGGTTCCACATTTAACCAAAGCCTTAGTGAATAAGGCCGAGTTGCTGGACTTTCTCGTGGAGCGCCACATCCGTTGGCTCAACCAGATGGGTGCCATCAGGAAAGACAACAACGGGAATATTGGGCCGACCACTGATGTCTATTGCGCGTGCTTTGTGCTCGGAGTGGGCGTCAATATCGAGATATTCATATTCAAGGCCCAGTTCGTCCAGTTGTGCCTTCGTGCGCACGCAGTCCCCACACCAACTTGCACTGTACATGCTGATCATTGGCACGAACCTCCGTCACAGCAAGGCTGGATGTAAAAGCACCTGCGGCAAAAATCTTTACCCCCGCGGCGCTCCAAGTCTGTGGTTTCACATGCTGGGCAGGGCCCAGGGTCTCCCATCATGGGTCAATTATGACGCACACTGCGGTATTGGGCGGTGATTAGCGGCAAGTGCACTGCTGGGTCGAGGGAATGTTTGCCATGACCTCGGCGACATGGTCGCCGCAGCCAGACCAAGTGATTTTTCCGCACGAATTGCACGGTTCTGGACTACACATAAGTATGACTCCTGTTTTCACTAATAATTATTGATGACCTACAACGCACAACCCCGTAAGAATATACCCGTGGGGGTATTTTGAGTGCAAGCGCCCCACGGATTGGGCTATTGTGAAAGACTGTGGTACATGCTCAAAGGAATCGATCCGCTCCTTCGTGGAGATCTACTTAAAGTCCTAGATCAGATGGGTCACGGCGACCAGCTCTTGATCGCAGACCGTAATTATCCCTCCTACGCCAGCGGCAAACCGGTGATTGAGGTCCCGTCCACATCTATCCTTGAAGTCACCAGCGCAATCCTGAGTGTCTTTCCACTGGACGCATTCGTTGAACACCCACTGGAACGAATGGAAGTAGACCAAGACCCACAAAAGACCACGTCGGTACAAGACGGGCTATTGCAACATGTGCGGGACAACGAACATCCTGAGATCACTTTTGGGGTCATCCCACGACTAGAGTTCTATGATCGGGCCAAGTCCGTATTTGCAGTAGTGCACACACTTGAAGCGGCGCCGTATAGCGTTTTCATTTTACGCAAGGGCGTGATTTTTGGTAGCAATTAATGAACCGGGGTGCATTTAGTGTCGATCCAGACCAAGTCCGCCCGTGCGTGGCTGCCGTCGTATTTGATTCTGGCTTTGGTGTGGGGATTCTCGTTCTACTTCATCATGGTGGGACTTGAAGTATTCACGCCGGTGGGTGTGGCATTTTCCCGCATCGCATTTGGTGCTGTGACCTTGATCATTGTGAGTGTGGTCACCAAAACCTCGCTGCCACCTCGGTGGTCGTGGAAGTACCTTTTTGTCGCGAGTGTGCTGTGGGTGTCTATCCCTTGGATGCTGTTTGGGTTCGGTGAAACCAGGGTCTCGTCGGCGCTCGCTGGAATTATTAATGGCGCAACCCCTTTGATGGCCCTCATCGCAATAGTGTTGGTCTTTCCCGAAGAGAAGCCGACCCGAGAGCGAATGCTCGGGCTCGCTGTGGGGTTCGTGGGGATCCTGGTCGTGGTGGGGATCTGGAACATGGGTGGTGCGGACAATGGAGCGAGGATTGACCTACTCGGTGTAGGCGCGCTCATCCTGGCGATCGCGTGTTACGGCGTCGCATTCCCTTTCGCTCGACGGTACTTGACTGGACCAAATGTTCGCGAGCCACTTAAACCTTTGGCGCTTGCGACAGGGCTGATGCTGTGGGGCTTGGTAATAACTGGTCCGATTGTTGCCGTCACGGGAATCAACCAAGCACCTGTGACAGTCGGCCCATTACTCGCCGTTGCTGCTCTGGGGATCTTAGGGAGTGGCCTGGCGTACTTACTTAACTTTAAAGTTGTCACCGAAGCCGATGCCACCACGGCCAGCACGGTGACCTACATCACCCCGTTAGTCGCAGTGATTGTTGGTTCATTTCTTTTAAATGAAGACATCACATGGAATCAGCCTGTTGGCGGAGTACTGGTGGTCTTGGGAGCAGCTACCGCCCAAGGACTACTTCGCACAACATCCTCCAGGAAATAAACCCGTTACCTGCCAAAATGTGCAGGCACTAGCCTGTACGCGTGATTCATGTGGGTGCTGAGAGCGCAGGTGTACAAGCCGAACTCACTAGCCTTTTCATAATCATGTCAATCGCGGTGCTTTCACCACTTGTGGTGGGGTTCCTTCGACTCAAGGTCGCTGAAGTTGTGATCATGATTGGTTTGGGAATCTTGGTAGGTCCAGAGTTGCTGGACCTCGTTCAAATAGATGCCAGCATTTCGCTCCTCGGAGCGCTTGGCTTAGGTTTCCTTTTCTTCTTCGCCGGCCTAGAGCTTGAGCCCGAAGCGATCAAGGGCCGATACGGAAAACTCGCTGCCATTGGCTGGGGCGCCACGCTACTCGTTGCGGGCTTATCAACGTGGATCCTGGACCTGATGGGCTATGTCGAAAATTTCCTTGGGTTTTCCATTGTTCTCACAAGTACTGCGCTGGGAACACTGTTGCCGGTGCTGCGTGACAGTGGTGAACTACAGACCCCATTTGGCAAGTACTTTATGGGTGCCGGGGCAATTGGTGAGTTTGGTCCCATCGTGGCGATTTCCCTTTTCCTTGGAACCATGAGTTCACTCGAGTCCAGTCTGTCACTGATTGCAATGGCTGTGATTGCATTTATTGCAGCAAAGATTCCTGGCTGGTTCAGTTCTAAGAAAATGGACCAATTGGTAGTCTCTGGGCACTATTCATCTTCACAAACCCCGATGAGAATTACCATCATGTTCCTCGTCGGGCTTTTAGCGGTCGCCGCTTCACTCGGCCTTGATGTAGTGCTTGGGGCCTTTATCGCAGGAGTAATTTTCCGACTAAACACTCCTCGGGGTGCAAATAACACCATGCACGCAAAAGTGGAAGCGGTCGGTTTCGGATTCCTAATTCCCATTTTTTTCGTTGTATCCGGCGTTGAAATTGATATTCGCTCAATCATTGAAGATCCAGGACCGATGCTGATTGTTACCGCACTACTTCTTGTTGCTCGAGGGCTCCCACAGTTTTTCATCTATCGATATGCGATACCCGTTATCCGTGACCGAATTCGTTTCACTCTTTATGTGGCAACAGCTCTTCCCATCATTGTTGCCGTGACCTCGGTTCAGGTGGACGCGGGTGTGATGACAACGGCTGATGCCGCGACTTTGGTCGGTGCGGGAGCGTTCTCCGTTTTACTCTTTCCATTAATCGCATATTATGTGGGCCGCAAAACCCAGATCCCAACTCCCCAGCAGACGTAATTTGCGCACTCGAGTTAGGCGCGGGACAATTGTTGTCATATGAATTCTCAAATCACGGATGTCTTAGTTGTCGGTGCGGGCCCGGCGGGTTCTGCCGCGGCGGCGTGGTGCGCCCGGGCCGGATTAAATGTCTTACTCGTCGACGCCGAGACTTTTCCCAGGGATAAGCCGTGCGGTGACGGGCTGACCCCGCGGGCAATGGCCGAACTTAACCAACTAGGTCTGTCTGCGTGGCTGGAAGGACGCGCCAGAAATAAGGGACTGCGTGCTGCTGGTTTTGACCAAGAGTTATACCTTCCATGGCCAGGTGGCAATCTTCCGAATTACGGAGGCGCGGCTCCACGCCTTGAACTCGATGCGGCAATCCGCCAAGTGGCAATTGATGCTGGCGTTGACGTCATGGAAGGGATGCGCGCGATTGATGCGGTCATGGACGGGGACAAAGTCGCCGGTGTCGTACTCACAACGGCCGGCAGTAAAAGGTCTGGGACCGAAACCGTCACGATTCATTGCTTACGCTTAATTGTGGCTGACGGTGCGAAATCACAACTGGGTCGCACCCTTGGTCGCAAGTGGCACCGCTCAACTGCATTTGGTGTCGCGGCCCGCGGTTACATTAAGTCGCACCGCTCGGATGACGAGTGGATTTCAAGTCACCTTGAACTTCGCGGCGAAAAAAATGAATTACTCTCAGGTTACGGTTGGGTCTTCCCACTGGGGGACGGCGAAGTTAATGTCGGTGTGGGAACCCTTGCCACGGTGAAACGCCCAGCCAATGTCAACCTACGGAGTCTCCTTACTTTTTACACCGATCAACAACGTGACACCTGGCAGTTAGAGGGCGACGTCCGCGCACCTTGGTCTGCCTTGTTGCCCATGGGTGGCGCGGTCAGTAATGTTGCCGGCGCCAACTGGGTTCTTATTGGTGACTCTGCTGGGTGCGTGAACCCGCTTAACGGCGAAGGAATCGATTACGGCCTAGAAACCGGCCACCTTGCAGCGCAGTTGTTCGCTGACACTCCCGCGAATTCCCGCATGAACTTCACAACCGTGTGGCCACAAATCCTGATTGCGCATTATGGAGCAGCTTTTTCAATTGCGCGCAGACTCGCAGGCTTAATCACAGTTCCTAAGTTATTACCAACATTTGGTCCGATCGGAATGCGTTCACAATTTCTCATGACAATTGCATTGCGAGTAATGGGTAATCTGATTACCCCCGAAGACAAAGACGTGACCGCGCGACTGTGGAATTACGCGGGTAAGTCCAGTGTCAAGTTAGATTCACGCCCACCATTTAGTTGAGCACACCCATTTAGCCGACTTGTTAAGCCGAGTAGCACTACAAGCTGAAGTGCTCCACAACCGCAGGCCCATCAAAGTGCGGACCGATTAATGTGCGCCATTGGGTGAAATGCTCGGATTCACGGAACCCCACCAGGTGGTCATCGAGTGTCTCCCAATCAATTGTGAACATGTAGACATTTGGTCGCTCTAGGCACCAACCCACATGGACAAACTCAATTACGCCCGCAACATCGGGCAAGATTTCGGTGACGGCTCGACCGAGGTCCGCCACGAACTGCCCACGGGCTTCTTCTCGGATGCAGATTTGCGCGACCTCACGAATCACTAGAAACTCCAATCCAAGGTGAACATGTCTTCTTGCATTGTCATGCGTAGCGGATTCATACGCAGAATTCCCGGCGAACCATCAAGAACTTTCTGTAGGCCATGCATTAGATCAGTGAATCCGATCGATTGCCGATGCAGGATTTCAGCCTCTTCATTAGTAAATACTTCAAACAGCCAGACGATGTCTTCGCTGTCGGGGTCAACCAGAACCGTGTACACCTCGGTACCGGGTTCTTCACCGATCCGATCCGCGTAAGTGTTGAGCAAATCAAGTAGCTCAGTGCGTTTACCGTTCACCACATTAAGGCGAACCAGAATTGCCTGTCGATCCGGCAATAGTGCGTCATGCAGCATTGTTTTCCAGGTACCAGTCGTAGGTGGCAGCGAGTCCGGCATTCAATTTAATTGACGGGTACCAACCAAGGGCATTGATGCGGCTGGTGTCTAACAACTTACGGGGCATGCCGTCAGGCTTACTTGAATCCCACGCCAGCTCACCCTCGAAGCCAACAATGCCGGCTACCGCCTCCGCGAGATCACGGATCGGGATGTCGTCGCCCCAACCCACGTTGATGGTTTCATGTGAGTCGTAATTCTGTAAGAGCATCAAACATGCATCGGCGAGGTCGTCTACGTGCAAAAACTCACGCCGAGGAGCACCGGTTCCCCATAGGGTTACTGACTTCGCGCCACTTTCTTTCGCTTCGTGAAAACGACGAATAAATGCGGGAAGCACATGTGAAGTTTCCAGGTTGAAGTTGTCTCGAGGACCATAAAGGTTTGTTGGCATTGCCGAAATCCACTTGCGTCCGTATTGGGTGCGGAAAGCTTCGATGTAATAGATTCCGGCAATCTTTGCCATGGCGTATGCCTGATTGGTTGGTTCAAGTGGACCGGTCATCAAACTTGATTCACGGATCGGTTGTGTCGCGTGACGCGGGTAAATACAACTTGAACCGAGAAAAAGAAAGCGCTCGACATCTGCCGAATGCGCACCGTCCATTATGTTGGTCTGAATCAACATATTGTCTTTAAGGAAATCAACCGGGTAGGTCGAGTTTGCCATGATTCCACCGACTCGTGCAGCGGCGTCGATCACAATGTCAGGTTTGGCCTCGTTGACCGCATCTATGGCTGCTTCACGGTCACGTAGATCCAGCTCACTTGAGGTCCAACCAACGATCTCACCGGCACCTTGTGCTTCCAGCGCCCGGACGAGCGCGGAGCCGACTAGACCACGGTGGCCAGCAACGTACACCTTCGTGTCGGGCCATTTAATTTTGCTTTGAGATTCACTCACTGGTGCATCTTTCCACAGAGGTGTAAGTGGTGTGCGTTGATCCTCGGTAAAAAGTAGGGTGCTCGTATGCGAATTGTCACCGTAGAGAAACTTGAGTCGATCTTGAGCGGCATCGGCGATAACCCCAGGGTTGTCGCGAGTGGAAATTTTGCCACCCCAAAAACACTTCTGCAGGTGGTCGATTCAGTCTTCCCCACCTACCGATTGAACATGCTTAACGCGCAGCCAGGGATACCAAACCGGGAGGGCATTACCTATGAAACTGCCTTTGTTGGCCCAGGGATGCGGCACCATGAACGACTCGTGTACATCCCGGCCCGCTTGAGTTTGGTGCCAAAACTATTCCGAGATCATTACACGCCAGACGTGGTGCTGTTACACACATCTAGTCAGCGCTTTGACACAGTGAGTCTGGGGACCGAGGTCAACATTTTGCCGGCAGCCATTGAGGCAGTCCGTGAACGTGGTGGCCTGGTTATCGCACAAGCGAACACTCAAATGCCGTACACCTATGGGGACGCTCAGGTGTATCACGACGACATTGATTTCTTGGTAGAAGTAGACGAGCCCCTTGACGTTCATGAGCCAATTGCACCCAGCCCGGTGAGCCAAGCGGTAGGTGAAGTGATTGCGGCTCGAGTAGATGACGGTTCAACAATGCAACTAGGAATCGGCGAGGTTCCCAATGCTGTGGTGAGCCGCCTTGCGGACCGCAAGGGATTGCGAATCTGGACCGAGATGTTCAGTGACGGGGTACTTGACCTTCATAAAAATGATGCACTCGACCCAGATCGCCCACTGACCGCATCTTTTCTTTTCGGCTCACGCGAACTGTATGACTGGGTACACATGAATACCCGCATTCGCATGATGCGCACGGAGGTCACCAATAACCCTGGGAAGATTGAAAAGCAGGCGCTCATGACCAGCGTGAATAGTGCACTACAAGTGGATCTTTTAGACCAAGCAAATGCGAGTCGAATCAAAGGCCGTATCTATTCTGGCTTCGGTGGCCAAACCGATTTTATTGTGGGCGCGCTGCATGCACGTGGCGGCCAATCCTTCATCGCTTTACCGTCTTGGCATGCAAAGGCCGACAGGTCAACGATCGTTCCTGTACTGGAAGAGCCAGTGACAAGTTTCCAACACAGTGCGGTGGCAACAGAGAATGGAATCGCCGACATTTTCGGACGCAGCCAGGCTGTTCAAGCAAGGAACATTATTAAATATGCCGCGCACGAAAGCGTCAGAGACGACTTAACCAAGGCCGCCGTGGACATGGGGCTATTTGAGCATTAGTCGGGCAGTGTTCACTACCGACTAGTCTTAAGACGTGTTTGGTAACCGAAACAAGACTCCACTACCACCCGCGAAATACCGTATGGGCGGCAAGCACTTTATGAAAGATAAAGCCTTCATTAGGACTGCGGTGCGAGATGTGAAGCGACTTGAGCGCTACTGCGACCTCAATCCTGAGTCTGCATTGTTGGATTGGGGAAGTGGTGCAGGGCGCCTAGCAATCGGGGTTAAGGAGTATTTTCCATCTATCCGCGACTATCACGGGGTAGATGTGCAGCGCACACTTATTGACTGGGCACAAGAAAATCTTGCAGGTGAGGGATACCGCTTCACCTACGTAGACGTCAGCAATGAGCGGTATAACCCAGACGGTTCGCTCGAGCGGACGCTCAGTACCGATGCGCACAGCGTGGACGTTTTTTATGCCTATTCGGTATTTAGCCACATGAATGTGGACGACACGGCCGGGTACCTCGAATTAGTGGGTCAGACCCTCACCACAATGGGCAAAGCATTAGTCACCTGCTTTGTGGAAGAAGACGTTCCCGAGTGGGATGAAAACCCAGCCGGGTATGGCCCACTTGAATGGAAAGGGCGACTGCACTGCACCCGCTTCTCACGTCAGTACTTTGAATCCCTCGTACAGTTAGGGGGACTGGCAGTTGACCGGTTTGAATACGGCCGCGAGACGGATGGCCAAAGTTTGTACATTTTACGGCGCCGCTGAAGGCAAATCCGACCTGAATGGGTTAAGTTTGTAGGCGTCTGTCCCAACCACGAAGGAATTCATAATATGCGCCGTTCCTTGGCTATAACCATCAGTTCTGCATTTATCGCTAGTTCACTCGTTGGCATAACTGGTACAACAGCAACCGCCGCGCCCAATCCGGTACAGCCCGACCAATTTGGGCTGCATGTGCCGGAAATCGCTGAAGGTGTTGACCCAGGCGTTACTTACGGATCAATCCGTATTTGGGACTCGGGCGTCACGTGGGGTCAAGTGCAACAGTCGAAGAACAAGTTTTGGTGGGATGGCCTAGACCGCGCAATCGGCAACGCTAATGCCCAGAACGTCAGTATTCTTTACGTGTTGGGCTCCACCCCGAAGTGGGCGGCTTCCGACAAGAAGCAGGGTACGTACCCCAATAAGGGTGCGGCATCCATGCCGAAAATCAAGGACTGGAAAAATTGGGTCAAAGCCGTTGTCAACCGATACGGAGACAGCATCGAGTCCTACCAGATCTGGAATGAAGCAAACCTGAAGGATTTTTGGCAAGGCACACCAAAGCAAATGGCAAAGCTCACGAAAGAAGCATCAAAAATTATTCGTAAAGGCGACCCAACAGCCAAGATTGTCAGCGCCAGCACCACATTGCGACTGGAGTCTGCGTACGAAAAGTTTTTCCCCCCTTACCTCAAGGCGCTGAAGAAAGACAAGTGGCCGGTGGATGCCATCGCGGTCCACAGCTACCCAGATGGTCAGGGCAATCCAGGAACACGGGCGGATCTGATTAATATGGTGAAAGATCAATTAAAGAAGTCCAAAGTTCCGTCGTCGAAAGCCCTTTGGGACACGGAAGTGAACTACGGTATTAAAGGGCCAGGGAAAAAGATCAAGGGCAAATCAATTACCGGGGCGAACGCCGCTTCCTGGGTCGCTCAAACCTACTTGGACAACCTACGACTTGGCGTTGACCGCTCCTACTGGTACTTCTGGTCCCCAGCAACAAATCGGATCGGGATCACCATGCAAGATGGAACCACGGGTTCCATGGGTTACCAAACCGCGCACGACTGGATGAATGGGTCTTTCTATAGCTGCTCAAGTGGAAAACTCAACACGTGCAACCTTGGAGACAACATTAACGTTTCTGTAGTCGTGTGGGCCTCCAAAGGCTCCCAGGCTTACACTGTGCCTGCTGGTGCGTCACTTTCTTGTAACGCGCTCAACCAGTGCAGCGCAGTGACCCCAGGACAGTCAATCGCGATAGGAAATATGCCCACATGGTTCGGAACAACCGCAACTCAAAAATAGTTACACTCGTCGCGGGGATCTCGGCACTCGCGCTGACCTTGACCGCGTGCGGGTCAAGTACGGACAATGCCGATTCCACAACTACCGCTTCAGATGCACCTGCAGAAGAAGAAGTAGTGGATGGCGTACCAGCAACCTTGGTCGGCATGCACATTGAAGGCGCCGAGGGCGGAGCGTGGGCGGCTGCGCCATTTGGCGCACTTCGCATGTGGGACAACGGAACTGCGTGGAGCCAAATTGAGATCGCAAAAGACGAATTCAAATGGGGCAACATTGATGGACTCATCGAAAATACGGCGTCAAAAGGCATGACCGACATCATGATGGTGCTCGGAACAACCCCGGAGTGGGCCGCCAAAGAAATCAATGATTCGGATTACCCGCAACCGGGAGCTGCAAGTGCACCAGCCAATATGGAGGACTGGGATGACTGGGTCACCGCCGTCGTCGATCGCTACTCCGATTCTTTTACCTCCTATCAAATCTGGAACGAAGCAAACCTGAAGAATTTCTTCAATGGCACACCAGCCGAAATGGCTGACATGACTAAACGGGCCTACGACATTATTAAGGCGAAAAACCCGGAAGCACTGGTAGTTGCTCCCTCACCCAGTACCCGACTGACCGCTTCATTCAATAGATTTTATCCAGCATATTTAGAGGAGCTCGGTAAACTTGAATGGCCGGTGGACGTGTTCGCCATTCACACCTATCCAAAAGCTGATGGCGATCCGGTGGCCCGCGGGGCGCTAATTGAGTCCGCACAGCAACTTCTCACCGCATCGGGTGCGCCGGACCTTCCACTATGGGATACCGAGTTGAACTACGGGCTCGCTGGCCCAGGGGACCTCCCCAAACAAGAAATCGTGGGTGCTGAGGCAGCTGGGTTTGTGGTTCGGACCTACATTGACGATTTACGGTATGGGATTGACCGCTCCTATTGGTACATCTGGTCCCTGGGGGCCTATGACCTTCTCGGTGTTCAAGCTTTCCCAGGTTCAGACGGTGAACAAGGATTCTTCGCAATTGATAACTGGGTGGTGGGAGCTTCCTACGATGGCTGTGAAGAGTCGGGTAATTCGGTGATTTGCAATTTCAGTGCAGTTGACTCGAGTTGGGTGGTGGCCTGGGCGGAAACTGGAGAAGCGCCCTATACGACCCCTGAAAACTCCCAATTAGTGTGCGATCCCCTAGCAAATTGCCAAGAAACAGCCGGTGGCAGTAACATTACGCTCACTAAAATTCCTGTCCGCGTGTACTTGCAGTAGACCCAATGAAAGTATGCATGTCTCAGATTTGTAACCCAATCCCCCCCAGGATTGAAGGCGTGAGTACCGTCGGTCGAGTCATTGCGGGTGTAAAGTCCGCAGTCGCAGATCCCACTGAACGCCGCGCCTACGCAGCCAGAATCAAATGGCTCGCTCGCGGAAGTGGGCTTCAAGCGTGGAGTCTGGAGTATCGCCGTGGACTCACGGGTCGATTTGACCCACAAGTTCAGCGGATAGTCGAACAAGGTGAACAGTTACTGCACTGCCCAACAGGTTGCGGAGTAAATGCCCCGCTTAGCCACCTCTACGAACACCGGTTCACTTACCAGCTCACCGATACTGTTGTGAACACAACAACTGGAGCTACTCTTCTGTGCGGCACCAGCGAACCACCATTTTTTCTGCGGGAGTCGATCAGCTGGCCATTTGAAAGCATTCTGAGTCACGGGTTAGATGTGCCGCACCCGAAGTATGTCAAATCAAAATTCACACGGCCCGCTGTGGTTCTCCCGTCAACTTCCAATTACTACCACTGGTTGATTGAAGAGCTGCCACTCCTCAAACGGGTAGCCAACCTTTCCCGCGACATTGACGTAATTGTGAACCAAGACTCGATAACAGAGAAACACCAATTTGTTGCGCAACAGTTCGGTTTCACTCCAGTAACTGTTCCTCGGGTCGTGAATTTGACAGAACAGGTCATGCCAGGTCGGGCCAATGACTCGTGGTTCATTCACCCAGAAGATTACAAAATGCTCTCAGAGTTCGGCAAGGAAGCAACCCACGAGCGAGAACAATCGGCCCACGAAAAAATTTATGTGTCACGGCGGAACGCACATCGCTCACTTACCGACGAAGCTCAGCTCGAGGATATTTTACTCGCCCACGGATTCTTCGTTGTCAGTCTTGAAAAAATGTCGTGGCCCGAGCAAATCACACTTTTCCAAGGAGCAAAGACTGTAGCTGGGCCCCACGGCGCCGGGCTTTCAAACCTCGTCTTTTCACGTCCCGGAATCAATGTCGTGGAGCTTACTGCTGGATATCATTACAATCGTTGCTTCGAGTGGATTAGCCATGTCGCTGGACATACGTACAGCAAGATTGACGCAGACAGCCAGACGACACCGCTGCGAGTTGATCAACTAGCCAGCATGATCTTGGAGCGTTCGTGACCAATACGACGTGACGCGAGGAGTTGTGTACCCCGGTAGGTGACATTCCAACACGCGCACGATTTTCTTAGACTCCAAGATTGTCAGAGACAAGTCGGTTCTGTATTCTAATGTGATAGACGTACCAGCTTGGCAGCTCTCCCACCAGCTAGGGGACGGCGTGGAACGCGAAGATAACTGTAATTGCCTCCCTTCTCCTTGTGAAATCAATATTGCATTCTCGTAACTATCCGTGAACGAAAGCTAGGAGCGGCTATCCGGCATTAGAACCTGGCATTAGAACCTGGCATGAGAACCTGGGACTGGTAACCTAAGGTTGTGAGTCAAGTCGACGAAGGTGGAGCGGAGCAGGCAGCAGCTGCCCCTGATCCACTGTCAGATACGGGAACTTGGCGCAAGATTGCACGTGAAGCGCACACCAAAAATGGTTGGGCAACACCCAATAGTCACAATGATCGGCCGATCCGACTCCGCGATCCATTGCGGGTCTACGCCACCCGCGCGTTCGTGTGGGACTCAACTGCAATTGTTGCGGCCGCCACAATCGGTTTTGTACTTCGGTGGACGATCCCCTACAACCTGAATGTGTCAGATGGAACTTACGTCTTTTTCGCACTAGTGGTCGTGTTCTCATGGATTGTGGCGTTAGTGGTGCGTGGTGCTTACGACACCCGCGTCCTTGGCATTGGCTCTGAAGAATTTAAACGGGTTGTTACGGCCTCAGCTGGACTCTTCGGAGCGGTGGCGATTGTGGCCTTCGCTCTCAAATTGGATCTTTCACGCGGTTTCGTATTGATCACATTTGTGGCCGGCTTAATTTTTCTCGTGGCAACTCGTTGGATCTTGCGAGCGTGGTTACGCCATGAGCGGCGTTACGGAAACTACCTGCACCGCACCATGGTGATTGGTGTCGGTGAGCGACAGAGTGAAATTGTGGACATGCTCGATCGTGACCCCGTCGCGGGCTTCACGGTGGTTGACGTTGCCCAAGAGGCAGATGTGCAGGCAACCCACGAGCAGGTTGACCAGTGGTTAGATCAAATAATGGCCCGCATTGGCCTCAATGACGTAGATACTGTGGCAATTGCCGGGACACCGGCACAAGGCCAGGAACTCATTAAGCGCCTTTCTTGGCGACTTGAAGGACCTCGAATCGATCTACTAGTGGCCCCAACCCTCGGTGACTTTGTGGGACCTCGCGTCACCATTCGTATGCAAGCTGACCTACCGTTAATTCACCTTGACGAGCCACACCTCACTGGACCGAAGCGGGCCATTAAGCGGGCACTAGACATTTCTTTCGGCACCCTTCTTTTCTTCCTATTCACCCCATTCATGTTGATTGCGGCAGTGGGAACATTTTTTTCCAGTCGCGGCTCAATTTTTTACCGACATCAACGGATTGGTCGTGGTGGTGAAGTAATTAATATTGTGAAATTCCGGACCATGTATGTCGGATCCGATCAAAAACGCGAAGAAGTTATTGGTGTCCCGGACGAACGAATCAGCGAGCGCTACAAAAACGACCCGCGCATCACCGGATTCGGCAGGTTCCTCCGACGTTGGTCAATTGACGAGATGCCGCAGATCACCCACGTGATCAGTGGCAGCATGTCGTTGGTGGGTCCCCGACCGGTATTACTTGACGAAATCCAACTTTTTGGTGATGAGGATCACCGTCGGCACTTAACCAAGCCAGGATTAACCGGGTTGTGGCAGGTTTCTGGGCGCAAGGCGGTGGACTGGGATGAGCGAATGCGCATGGATCTGAATTACGTCGAGCATTGGTCCCCAGCCCTTGACTTGGTGATTGTGGCCAGGACCGTCAAAGTGGTACTCACCGGCAGTGGGGCGTACTAGCAACCCGGAGCTGATCCACGCATTGCATATACTCAACTGGTGTCTTCCCGTAAACCCCTGATCTGGGGGGTAGCAGCCTTAGTTGCGATCGTGGGTGGATTTGTCTTCTGGTTACAAATGGGCCTACTTGCTTCCATTGGCGCACTAGCGTGGAGTGGGATCGGCCTACAGAACCACCTAGCAAACGCGGCCGACGGGCTCATTAGTGGAGACTACGTAGGCGGGCAAGCAGAGTTCGAGCGAGCGAATCGCAGTACTGAAATAATTCTTAAATCAGTGGACACGTCCCAGGTTGCCCTCGTTGAACACATTCCCGGGATTGATATCGCGGTACAAAACTGGCGCTTGTCCGTAGGCGCGGCATACAACATCTCAATGGCGACCGGCGATCTCATCACCTTGTACGGCGATCTCTCCGGAAAATCTGGGGGCACAAAAATTTTCTCCGATGGCGCAGTTGACCTGGTTCGGCTGGGAACATTGCCAGCACAAAGCGCACAGCTAAAGAGACAAATCGACGGGGCAGCTGCGAACTTAAAAAATATTGTTGCCACCACTTTTTTCTCCGACCCATTGGGGCAGATTCGCGACCGTGCACTACGTGAAATTATCCCCATTGCATCCGGCGTGGATACGCTTAACGAAATCACCCCGTCTTTACCGGACGCTTTGGGTGCGAACGGGACCAAACGCTACCTGATTGCAATCGGGAATCAAGCGGAAATGCGAGCTTCCGGCGGAGCCCCACTCTCACTTGTCATGGTGGAGTTTGAGAGTGGACGGGTATCCATTCCGATTAAAGGTCAAACCAGTACCCAATTATTCCCACCGATCAACGCCAAAGTGAATTGGTTCGGTCCCGCGTTAAACCCTTTCTTTCCTAAAAACCCTCGCAACAAACCTTTTGTAAATGCCAATACGCACCCCAACTTCCTTTACAGTGCCAAGGAAATGATGGCGGCCTGGTCAGGCAAGTGGGATGGACCGAGTTACCCCGAAGTTGATGGCGTAGTGACCCTTGACCTCACTGCAATCGCTGCGGTGCTCGATGCGACGGGGCCGATTCAATCAGAAGTATTCGGTGAAGTCACCGGTGAGCGAATCGGTCAGATCCTCTTGATTGACGCGTATCAAGATTTTGGTCAAAAAGATGCCGCCATCCGACAAGATGCAAATCAAGCGCTACTGGATCAACTACTGGCTCGGATCCTTTCCGGTGGCGACTTAATTAACGTGGGTCAAGCAATTTTAAGCACGGCACCCGGGCGACATTTTCAAATGTATATGAAAGACCCCGCTCTTGAAAAGCTAGCGCTGCAGAGCAATGCAGCCGGTGTGGTTTCCGATCCGCACGTGGGAGATTGGTCTGCGCTCTACACACAAAATGGTAATGCGAGCAAGGTCGACGTTTTTCAACAACGCAATGTCCTAGTGAATGTAAATTTGGAAGCTGACGGCAGCGCCCGCGTCACCCAGCAACTCACACTGACTAATGCAACCCCGGCGGATCGAGCCGAGGGACCTCCTGAGCGGATGGGGTATGAAACTTCGTGGTTGAAAAGTGCCTACTACCTGTATGTGCCAGATTCGGCCACAAAATTTAAACCTTCTTACCCAGTGGGCTTTACGGTGCGACCATTTAGGGGTCATCGACAACTAGGGGGTGGTTGGATTGATGACGGCTTCGGGCATCGATTTATTCGCCTCGTGGGTTGGACCCCACCAGGTGACCAGAGTGCGGTGTCGGTCACCTACGAGCTACCAGCCGGCACGTTTAGTGGCGGCGATACCAGCGGCGATTCGCGCACTTTGACGTATCGGGTGCAAGCCGAAGTACAATCTTTGCTCAACGACTCGACGATCACCTTCCAAGTCACCGGGCCAGCGGGCTTTACACCAATTCGACAGCCTGGAATGAAAATTTCCGAGGCAACGGGAACAGTGTCGGCCGTGCAGTCAGGTCCGGTTAATGCCGAAATAGGCTTCACGCGATGAAAGACAACCGACTACTCTTCATACTTAGTGGCCTCACGGCAGTAACTATTGCCCTGATTTTCCTTGTTCCAGTGGTGGGGTTCATTGCCACGATTGTGCTGCTGTCGATTATTCCACCGTGGGGGCGCGGGCGTATTGAGCGGTTCATTATTTCCTCGATCGTTATCATGGCGTTGATCGCAGTGATTTATCCGCGGGCTAGCTCTATCCCGATTGACTCATTAACAGCGCGTGTGACGGTGATTGGAATTTTACTGGGGGCTTTGTCCCTGCGCCTAATTCCTCAGTTGCGCTACGTGCCGGTGACCGCGCCAACCCTGGTGGAAGTGATGCTGCTCGGACTGTTTATCGGCACCGCTGGGTGGATTCTTGGCTCTTACTTTGGGCGCAGCGACTACGAAATGCTGAGCGGCCTATATTTCTCCGGTTGGGATAATCAAGGGCATTTCACAACTTTCGCCAATACCTATATGCAGCAAAGTAGTGCCTGGACCACGATTGACGGTAGTGAAGCGTGGAATCAGTGGTACCCGTCATTGCATAGCACCCTGTGGGTGCTGAGTGAGCGAGCAGCGGGATCGACGAACCTTAGTCGGATTGGATTGTTGTGGCCGTTCATAATTTGGTCAGCTGTGACATTTGCCATGTGCATGATGTTCTTTGCCTGGATCGCAGGTGACCTTGCCCGCCGCGTGAGCGGGAAGAAGTATGCCAAGCAAGCATCAGCACTCGCCGTATTTGCCACCGGAATGTTCACGCTGCTGGGTAGCCCGGCATTGTTCTTCAATGCGGGATTCATCAACTTTGTGCTGGCGGTGAGTGTCATCTCGACGGCCAGCTACATCAGCGCACGCAGTATGCGCAGTGCGGTGACATATGGCTGGTTCGTCATCCCGGCTGCGACCGTTGCGGTCATTAATTTGTGGACCCCGATGGTCATCGGACTTATCCCGGCAGGGATTGTTGTTTTGATTGCGATGTGGACCCTGAAGCCCTCACGGGCTCTGTTGTGGGTCGCCGGAACTTTCATCCTTGGGGTCGTTCTGGCATCTCAACAGATTCGCGCAATTATTCGGCCCGGATCAAGTGCGGGTGAACTCAGCTCAGAGATTGGTGCAGTAGGAACGGGTATGGTGCCGTTCAATATCGCATTGGGGATCGCGGCGCCGTTTCTTGCCGCGATCGTGATTGCGATGCTGTGGAAGCGCAGTTGGACACTCGCCATTGCGATCGGAGCCCCGGCAATCATGATGGCGGTCTTGGCGGTCATGTTTATTCCGGGAACGGACGCATCCGATCTGAGTCGGGTTTCTTCCTATTACGTGCTGAAGTCATTAAGTGCGGCAATGCTGGTGTGTGTTCCGATTGTGATCGCGCTCGCTGCGATGATTGTTATGCGAGTTGTACAAGATGCATCTAAAGCAAAACAGTTAGGTGTAATGACCGTTGCCGGTGGAATTAGTGTCTGTGCTTACGGCTATTTTGGAGTGACCCCAACTCCAATGTCCGCTGGCTTCACATTCGCCCCCGGCATCGAAGCCGCGAATGCGCGCATGGCCGGCATTGAAGACCCGTTAGTGGGTGAAGCAATTATCCGAGGGGTTATTTCTGCTGAACCAAATCCTGACTTCACGCCATTTCTTTTTGATGGCTCGGGGACTTTGCCAAACTTGTGGGTCTCTAGCTTGGCCGGGGTGACGAGCGTAGATATGCACAATTTCTACACAAACTTGCCGCCGTTCCCGTACGACGAAAAGACGCTGGCTTACGTAGAGTTTGCATTGAGAATTGATCAAAATTTGAAGATCAACGTGTTGTCATTCCGTGGCGTTTCCGGGGATCTGGTAATTCCTTGGGCGCGCAGTCAAGACCCAACCCGAGTGATCTCCACGCGGGTCCCCATGTCGACAAATGCGATGTGCGAAGAATGTAGCTTGTGAAATTCACGAAATCAGCAGCATTTCTTGTAGTCGGTTCATTGGTCTTCACATTATTTCCGTTGACTGCAACGAACCCGGCAACCGCCAACAAACGAACCAAGTCTCAAGTGAGTTCAATCCCGGCGGCGGGAAACGCAGCGAGTGGCACGTGGGTCACGTGGGCTAGTGGGGTTGATGGAACAAGTCGCACCCGCTTGGATCTGCCCAAAGGTGAAGGTATCGCCTTGATGGCGGACTGGAACGGCAACGGCGTGGCAACACCGGGTCGCTACCTGGCCGGTGAGTGGGCCTACACCAATTCAAGTGTTGATTCGCCGCAATGGGAAAACATGGGCAGCTGGGGTGGGGAGCCGGGTGACATCCCGGTCACTGCTTTCATTGACGCAGACAAGCGCGCCGATCGCGGAATTTTTCGCAATGGAACCTGGCTGTGGCAACTCACCTCCGGCGGTGAAGCGACCGATCAGTTCGGTCAATCAGGAGATCAGCCCATTACTGGTGATTGGGACGGGGACCGGAAAACCGACCTTGGGGTGTATCGAGCCGGTCAGTTTCAGCTCCGATTCACGGGACGAACCAAAAAACCAAAGGTGCTTGGCAAGAGGGTCACCTATCAAGCCAGCCCTGAACTTAATAGCGGAGTCGCGTTTTTCGCATTAGGTCTACCCACCGATATTGCGGTGGCCGGGGACTGGAATGCAAACGGTCGCGACACACCGGCCTTAGTTCGGGGTCGGGACTGGTTTTTCATGAAAAATCTGAAGAAAGTAAAGAAAACTTCGAAGGCAACTTTTAGCATGCCAAGTGGATCCATTCCACTGGTAGGGCAAAGGGTCGGTGGCGAAGATGCATGCCCCACCCAGACCCGCGCCAGTCAGGTACGGACTGCGGCGATTGGGAAGAAAGTGCGTAAACCACTCATCCTCAATGGCACCAGGGCGATTGAGGGAAACCGTGAGGTTCGTGCGACTCTAGAAGACGGTGTCGCCTACTTGGTGCGAAATGACCAGAAGAGCAGGCTAGACGATCGTTGGAACACCACCTATTACGATCCGATCAGCACCAAGAGAACAGTTGAGGAATCAATTCGTCGCAATGCGAATGCTGCATTGTCAGCCGCAACCTTGATCACCACAACGAAGCTTAAAAATTTTGACGGGTTGAGTCGCAAGAAAGTGCAAGACTATGCAATCTGGCATATTCGTTCGATTGCTTGCCAACATCAGTCGACGAGTCTGGGTGGCTGGGGTGAGACCTGGCAGTCGACACTGTGGGCGGCTACTGCAGGCCAAGCAGGCTGGCTGCTCTGGGACAGACTCAGTGAAGCCGAGCGAGGTTATGTGGCTGCCATGGTCGAAGGGGAAGCAAATGCTGCGGCACGCAGGGGCCCTCGATATTTCCGGGACCGAGCCGGAACCGAAATCTCCCCTGGGAACTCAAAAGCCGATGAAGTTTCGTGGGATCTATTAGCCCCCACACTTGCCTTGGCCATGATGCCCAAGCACAAAAATGCCAAGATCTGGAAAGAAAGCGCGATTGCACTGAGCCTTGCCGCTTTTAGTCGACCCGGTGATCTCACCAAAAAACGATCAATTAATGGCATCAATGTTGCGCTAAGGCTCCCGGGGACAAATGCCAATGAAGATGGCACCGTCACCAACCACGGAATCGTGAACCCTGATTACACACAAAATGTGCAGCACCTGTGGTGGGCGGCGACACTCCTTCGAGCGGCGAAGATCCCGGTACCTGAAGCATTCTTCTACAACGCGGACATTGTGTACCGAGCACTCAGTGTTGTTGAGTTCTCAAGCCCACCGTACGCAGCACCCGGCGGGACGGTATACAAACCACTAGGCCAGATCTATTACCCGATGGGAGTCAGTTGGGGTGTGCGCCGCCCAGCCACATTTGTGGGGGTTGACGGATTTGCAAATGTGTATTCAGCACCCGACACCCGGGCAGATCAATTCCTAGCGGCCCACGCGCGTGACACGCGCGCTCTGCAACTGCGCTGGAAAGACGGCCACATTTATGCGAGCGGCGATGTCGAGGATTCCTATAAGCGCGGCAAAGAGGAATATGCGTTGCAACAAATGGCTTTGGCGTGGTGGGCCGGCTCGTGGAAGTACGGACCTAAAATGCAGGTCGACTACTCCCCCTATCCAAATGTGCGCCTCGATCGGGGCTACTAGCCGCGGCCCTTAAGCCGGTTAAAGGAAAGCCGTGTCAGGGCCAACATGCTGAGGTAGATCTGGTTCTTGGGGATTTTGGACTGACCAGAGAACCGGTCAAGGAAGTCAATCGGGACCTCGGTTATGACGACACCAGCTCGGTGCATTACCTCGACGCCTTCAATCCACGGACCGATGTTGAATGCCTCGTTGTAAGTCGCCGTGAAAACGAGGGCTTTGTGCACGTCGTTACCCTCGCAACGTAGACACATATTTTTGGCACGCGTCAAAGCTAGGTAGTAACCAAGACTCCTGTGCCTGCAAAAATGTTGGTGCAGCGGCGTCTTTTGGTGAAAGGACCGGCGAAGCACTCGCTGGCCACGGCAATGCGAGCACAGGGTCGAGGGGGTGAATCCCATGTTCGCGTGACGGTGAGTAGCCCTGAGAGCACAGGTAGCCCACGGTTGCGGAGTCACTCAAAGCACAAAAAGCGTGACCGAAACCTTCGGGAATGTATAGCCCGGTGCGTGATTCGGCAGAAAGTTCCACCGTATCGCACTCACCAAATGTGGGTGAGCCAACTCGAATGTCGACCACGATGTCCAGGATTGCGCCCGCGAAACATTGTACGTATTTGGCTTGACCAGGAGGAACATCAGCGAAGTGAACCCCGCGGATCGTGCCTGCCTTGGAGACGGAAATATTCATTTGCGCCAAATCGAAAGCATGCCCTACATTTTCAGTGAAAAGATCAGATTTAAAGGATTCAAGAAAAACCCCTCGATCGTCAGGCAACAAAACTGGGTCAAACCGGTACACACCGTCGAATCTAAGGGGAGACACCTGCACGGCCCAGAGACTATCAGTGGCACGATTATGACCAAATGAGTCAAAGTGACCAGAAGTCCAAGAGATTACGCATTGCGTTTATGGGAACCAGGGGAGCGCCGGCGCTCTACGGCGGATTTGAGACCGCGGTGGAGGAAATTGGTGCTCGCTTGGCGGATCGGGGTCACGAAGTCACGGTGTATTGCCGCAACCCTGGCCAGAAAATTACGCGGTACAGGGGCATGAAGTTGGTGAACTTGCCGGCGATCCACCAACGCATGGCCGAGACGCTGAGTCACACAGGTGTGAGCACAGCGCACGCAATTGTTAAGGCGCGACCAGAGGTGTGTTTTCTTATGAACGCGGGTAACGCGCCCTTCCTTCCTGCCCTGAAGGCCGCTGGAATTCCGACCGCGATTCATCTTGATGGCGTGGAATCGCAGCGGGAGAAGTGGCGTGGGGCGGGTGCGAAGTACTACCGCTGGGCGGAGAAGTCCGCCGTGAAAAACGGCAAGTATTTAATTTCTGATGCCCAGGCTATAGCCGACTACGTCCGGTTGACGTACGGGCGTGAGAGTGAAGTGATCGCCTACGGCGCAGAGGTGTCGCCCGAACATGAACGCCGGAACGACTTTCACTTAATCGTGGCGCGGCTTGAGCCAGAAAATCATGTACTTGAAGCGATTCACGGGTACGTGCAGAGCGGGACCAGTGTTCTGTTGAAAATTGTCGGTAGTGCGCCATATTCGGATTGGTATATCGACAAGCTAAAGGAAGTGAGCAATAGCAACGTGGAGTTCCTTGGCGGTGTGTACGACCAAGATGTACTGAATGACTTGTATGCCAACTGTGTGACTTACACACACGGTCACTCTGTGGGCGGAACCAACCCGAGCCTGTTACGCGCCATGGGTGCTGGTGCACCGACCCTCGCATTTGACTGTGAGTTCAACCGTGAAGTAACCGCCGACCGGGCTTTATTTTGGCGTGATGCGGAGCAGTACGCCCAACTGTTGAATAATCTGGAGAGTCAGGACCTTCGCGCAATGGGTTCGGCACTACGCGAGCGGGTTGCCACGGTCTACCAGTGGGATCTGGTCACCGACAAATACGAGGAACTCGCCCAGAGAATGGCGAAAAAGTGATGAATACTCATACACACCGATTGCCAACTGTGGGCGTGATTGTTACCCACAACTCACAGGAATTCCTCCCGGAACTTTTAGCGAGTATCTCGAATCAAACCCAGCAACTTGACCAGTTGATTGTGATTGACGACCGGTCGACGGATAAAACAACGTCGATGTTAAGTGAACACGGAATAATCCCGACGCGGGCGATTTCTGTGGCAACACATATCACGACCAGAATCGCCCAAAACTTTCAACAGGGCGTGAGACAGGCACCACCCAATTCAGTAGTGATTCTTGGGGACCACGACGACGTGTGGCGCCCGGACCGGGTTGAGCACCAGGTCCGCGCATTCGAGCGGGCACCAATGCTGGCCATGCTGGCAAGTGACGGGCAAGTAAATGAGATGGAAACCCTACGAACAACTTTTCCTATTCCTGTGAACTGGTCTGCCATGTCTAAAAAAAAGCAGCTCACTTACACGTTGCGTCACTCGATCGCCACGG
>Ga0209199_1000923_pt1 | contig 37844 bp, 32 predicted proteins | sample COGITO_mtgs_1105_7_FD_184805 | JGI IMG/M metagenome (GOLD analysis project Ga0209199, IMG submission 184805) | Pelagic marine microbial communities from North Sea - COGITO_mtgs_110523 (SPAdes) (version 2) | ecosystem: Environmental > Aquatic > Marine > Epipelagic ... | reverse complement strand
CAAAACACCATCAATCCCAATGCTGGGTTAACAATTTCAGCGCGTTGTAAGGCAGTCATACGTGGAGGTAAAAAGCCTGCTGTGGTAGAAGTAATGTCCAATGCCGAAGAGGTGTGTGGAGTTGCTATATTAATGCCTACTTGTGCGTAGCTTAATGCTGTAAAAAGCATCAAAACTAGTAATGTGATTTTTTTCATTTTGGGGGACTATTTTATTCTGTAAATATAAAAAAACTCTTATATAAAACCCAATAGATACAGGTTAAACAAATAAAGTCTTGGGACATTCCTCTATAAACGTTAGCTTAACCTACTTAAAAGGGCTTGAACTCCCTGAATTTAAAGAAGAAGATATGCCAAACATAAAAACCCCTGCTAAATGCAAGGGCTTGTAATCTATTTAATTGATTCGGTTTAATTTTTTATAAAATTTCTATTGGTTTGACGCACACCATCTGATATTCTAATCACCTACACACCGCTTGTACATTGATGTTGTTTGTATTGTTTATAAAAAGTAATTTTTTTTTATTAGTTTTAATAAATTAAGTTAGGTAAGACAAATATACTTAATTTGAGACACTTCAATTTTCAAAGTGTGCCAAATGCGTTGATAATTTCGTATATTTAGTTTCATCTTTGGAAGTGCTATAAAAAGATATTCTATTCAAATTGAATTATTGAATAGCGGTTTAGAGCGTGTCAGTAAAGGGAAGAGGGTCACAAAAAAAAGCCCTACATCTCTGTAAAGCTTATAAATTAAAGTGGTCCCACTTGGGCTCGAACCAAGGACCCTCTGATTATGAGTCAGATGCTCTAACCAGCTGAGCTATGGGACCAAATAATTGGCTGCAAATGTACTGTTTATTTTGAATTATTAATATACTTTTTTAAAAAAAATAATTACACAGATCTGTTCATTAACCAAAGTCCAAAATTCTTTAAACCTTCTTTATTTTCCTCTGAAATATGCATTGAAGAAAGTGTTTCAAAAGCTTTTTCTGTATAATTTGCTATTTTTTCTTTTATAAGTACCGGAATATTATTTGACTCAAAAACCTGAGTTACTTCTGCAATCTTCGCTGTATTATTTTCTAATTTTTGATCGTAAAACTCACGTAATCTTTTACGGTCTTCTTCATTGGCAATAGCCAATGATTTTAAATATAAGTAGGTTTTTTTATTTTCTATGATATCCCCCCCTATCTGTTTCCCAAACGTAGCTGGATCTCCAAAGGTGTCTAAATAATCGTCTTGCAGTTGAAAGGCAAGCCCAAGGTTTAAGCCAAAATCATAAATTAGGTCAGCGTCTTCCTCATTTGCTTCTGCTACAATGGCACCCATTTTTAATGCAGCTGCCACTAAAACGGATGTTTTCAAACGAATCATATCAATATATTCATCAATCGTAACATCGTTTCTCGTTTCAAAATCCACATCTAATTGTTGACCATCACAAACTTCCAAAGCTGTTTTACTAAATAATTTTGCTAACTTTTGAAAAACAATAGGTTCGTAATTTTCAAAAAACTGGTACGCTAAAATTAACATGGCGTCTCCCGAAAGAATTCCGGTATTGACATCCCATTTTTCATGAACTGTTGCTTTACCTCTACGCAAAGGTGCAGCATCCATAATATCATCATGAATCAATGTAAAGTTATGAAAAACTTCCACAGCCAAGGCTGCTGGCATTGCTTTTTGATAAGCCCCTGAAAAAATATCTGCTGCCATTAATGTTAAAATAGGGCGCATTCGTTTTCCTCCTAATTTTAAGATATAATCTAAAGGCTCATATAAATTTTTAGGTGCTCTGACCCATTGTTTAGATTCTAAAAAATTAATAAAGTCTTTCTGATAATGTAAAATGTCCAAATCCGTAATTTTTTGTAAAAATAATGAAAGAAATTTCATTATCTATTGAAATATAAAAAATCATTAAAATTTTGGAAACTTTTTTGGTTTATAAAGTTTCCTGATGTATTTTTGTAACTGCTTATGAAAGATAAAATAACAGCAACCGCAGTAGATTTATTCTTAAGACTCGGTTTCAAGAGTGTAACAATGGATGACATTGCGAACAACCTCTGTATTTCTAAAAAAACACTTTACAAGTATTTTAAAAATAAACACGCCTTGGTTGAAGAAAGTGCTGGCGCACTGCACGCTTCTTATTTTAAAATTATTGACACAATAACAGCACAAGAATTTAACCCCATAAAAGAAAATTTTGAGATTAAGAAAGTCTTGAAAAAAATGTTTCAAAATGCGTCTTCCTCCCCTATTTATCAATTGAAGAAGTACTATCCGAAAATTCATGAAAAAACAATGCAAAAGGAAAAAATTCTTTTTTCTGGATGCTTACAAAAAAACATAGAAAAAGGGATTGAACAAGGATATTACAGAGTGGATGTTACTATAAATTTAGCAACTCAATTTTATTTTTCTTTAGCCTCTAGCATTCATGAAAACACCATCGAGAATAATAAAATACCTAAATTAGAACAAGAAGTATTGGCATACCACACCAGAGCAATTGCAACAAAAAAAGGAATATTAGAATTAGAAAATCAACTAAAAAACAACCAATTATAAATGAAAAAGCACGTGTACATCGTCTGTTTTTTTGCTTTCATACTGCATGTAAAAGCACAAGAAAAAAGCATGAAATTTTCTATGGATGAAGCCATACAATTTGCTATAGAAAATAGTTACAATACAAGAACAGCTAGAAATAATATAAAAACTGCAAATAAAAAAGTTTGGGAAACAACTACCATTGGATTGCCTCAAATCAATGGGAATGTAGCCTATCAAAATTTCTTAAAACAGCCAGTTTCGTTATTACCTGCAGCAGCTTTTGACAATCGAGAGTCTGTGGTACAAACTGTTGAGGATTTTTTTAATTTAAATAGAAAAAGTAGCCCGGCTTCTCCTGATGGGTTTATTCCGGTAGTTTTTGGAACCCAACAAAACATAAATGCGACACTTACCTTATCGCAATTAATATTTGACGGATCCTATTTCGTGGGATTACAGGCTGCTAAAACATTTTTAACGATCTCAAAACAAGCGGAAGAAAAAACAATATTAAGAACTAGAGAAGCTGTCATTAATGCCTATGGGAATGTTTTAGTCACAGAAAAAAGCATCACTATTTTAGAACAGAATATCACCATCTTACAAAAGAACTTTAACGATGCTCAGAAAATCTACGAAAATGGTTTGAACGAAGAAGAAGATGTTCAACAACTAGAAATTACCTTAGAGAATCTTAATAACCAACTAAATAGTTTTGTAAGAATGAAAGAAATTGCATACCAAATGCTAAATCTTTCTCTAGGAAACCCAACAAAAACAACATTAATTTTGACAGATTCTCTAGAGGGTTTGGCAGAAAACAACGTGAATCTAGGACTAATTGCTACCGAATTTAACTTTTTGAATCACATCGATTTTAAAATTTCTGAAAACGATAAAGAGAAACAAAGGCTGATTATGAAATTGGAGCAAAGTAAAGCCTTGCCTAGTTTGAGTGCATTTATAAATTATGGTACTCAGGGTTTTTCAGATTCTTTTTCGTTTTTTGACAGCAAACAACAGTGGTATAATTCATCACTTTTAGGGGTCAGTTTACAGGTTCCTATTTTTAGTAGCTTCGGAAGAAAAGCGCGAACGTCTCAAGCAAAAATTGCATTTGAAAATGCGGATATTCGATTGGAAGAAACAAAACAACGTTTGCAGGTTTTAGCAGAAAAAGCAAAAATCGAATACCAATTGAGCATCAAAAATTACAGTACGGCCAAGAAAATTGTTGGTTTGGCAGAAAGAATAGAAAAAAAACAACGCATAAAATTCTTTGAAGGAATTTCTTCTAGCTTCGATTTATTACAAGCCCAAAACCAATTATATGCCCAACAGCAAAACTACGTCCAAGCAATGCTGGCAGTAATTGCAAAAAAGGCAACTTTAGAAAACGCATTAAACATACCAATTAAATAAGCAATTTATTATGAAAAAAATCTATGCATTCGTAATCCTAACCAGTGTTTTAATTTCTTGTGGAGAAGAAAAAAAGAACACTATAGAAGACATTGTTTCTTCAGGAACATTGAAAGAATTGACCGCTAAAAAGAAAGAAATAACGACCAATTTAGAAGCTGTAAACAAAGATTTAGCAGCCATAAATAGGGCGATTTCCAAGAAAGATACTCTTCAAAAACTTCCACTAGTTACAACCATTACAGCTAAAGCAGAAGTTTTCAAACACTATATAGAACTTCAAGGAAGTGTAAAAACAAAACAAAACATTTTAGTTTACCCTGAAATGCCTGGTATTTTAAAAAGTATTGTTGTAAAAGAAGGTCAAAAAGTTTCCAAAGGGCAATTGTTAGCAATGATTAATGATGGTGGATTAAGCAATCAAGTTGCGCAATTAGCAGCAACGACACAATTAGCGAAAACGATGTTTGAGCGTCAAAAACGTTTGTGGGATCAAAAAATTGGATCAGAAATGCAATTTTTACAAACAAAAACAAATTATAAAGCTCAAAAAAACAGCTTAGAACAACTTAAAAAACAGCAATCTAAAGCAGCAATTAGAGCTCCTTTTTCAGGGGTTATAGATGATATATTCAAAGAAGAAGGAACTGTTATTGCGCCAGGAATTGGTGCGGAAGTTTTTAGAATTATCAACTTAGACAAAATGTATATTGAGGCTGAAGTACCCGAAAGTTATATTACTAGCGTGAAAAAAAACAAGGAAGTAAAAGTAAATTTCCCTGTTCTTGACAAGACGCTAAACAGTAAAATTACACAAGTGGGGAGTTTTATCAATCCAAATAATCGATCTTTCAAAATCGAAATACCAGTTATAAATAAAGACGGAAATGTAAAACCAAATCTTACTGCAAAACTGCAAATTAATGATTACACCGACAAAAAAGCCATTTTAATTCCGCAAAGTCTTATTTCAGAAAATGCAAACGGAGCACAATTTATATACATTATTAAAGACAAAAAGGCAAACAAAGAGGCAATCGCAGAGAGAATCATTATTGTAACAGGTAAAACACAAGGGGATTTGATTGAAGTTTTAGAAAACTTACCCATTGGAACAGAAATCATTGAAGAAGGCGCTCGAAGCGTAAACAATGGTCAGGCCGTTAAAGTGATCAATAAATAACCTATTAATGATGGCAAAACAAAAAAAAATAGACAGAGAGTTTCAATTGTCTTCTTGGGCAATTCAAAATAAAACAACCATTTATGCAATCATGGGAGTCTTGTTTTTCTATGGAATTACAGCATACTTTAGTATGGCTAGAGAAAGTTTCCCTGAAGTAAAAGAGACTAAAATTTACATAAGTACTATATACCCTGGAAATACTGCAGAAGATATTGAAAAGCTAATTACAGATCCTTTAGAAGACAAAGTAAAAACGATTAGCAATGTCGTTGAAGTAACCTCTACGTCTCAAGAAGACTACGCAATCATCATTGTTGAATTTGATGAAAATATTTCGGTAGAACAGGCGAAACAAAAAATTAAAGATGAAATAGACACCGAAACTTCTGGTGAAGATTGGCCTACATTTAATGGTGCTAAAGTGGAGCCAAACATATTCAATTTAAGTCTTTCTGAAGAAATGCCTATCTTAAATATTAATATTTCTGGTGATTACCCTATTTATAAACTGAAAGAATTTGGTGAATATTTACAGGAAGAAATTGAAGATTTACCCGAAATTAAGAAAGCAGCTATTAGAGGTGCACAAGACAAAGAAGTTGAAGTTGCTGTTGATGTTTATAAAATGATGGCAGCAAAAGTTAGTTTTAACGATATTACTTCTGCAATTGGCAACGGTAACATGACCATGTCTGCGGGCAACTTCATAACCAGCGGACAAAGAAGAACCATTCGGATTATCGGTGAAATTAACACCCCTTCTGCACTGGAAAATTTTGTAGTTAAATCTGAATTTAACAATCCTATTTACTTAAAAGATGTCGCAACTATTTCTTTTAAAGACAAGGATAAAACAACTTATGCGAGAGAAAAAGGGGCTACTGTTGTAATGTTAGACATTAAAAAACGTGCTGGAAAAAACATGGTGGATGCTGCAAGAAAAACTCAAGAAATTGTAGACAAAGCCATTGCCAATCGTTTTCCTAAAGATTTAAAAGTAACCATAACAAACGATCAATCTCCCAAAACAATTGGACAAGTAGATGATTTAGTCAATAATATCATTTTTGGCGTTATTTTAGTTGTGGTTGTTTTAATGTTTTTCTTAGGTTTTAAGAATGCCGTTTTTGTTGGGTTTGCAATTCCAATGTCCATGTTTATGTCTTTACTGATTTTAAACATGTTAGGATATACCTTAAACACAATGATTCTTTTTGGGCTGATTATGGGACTTGGAATGTTGGTAGACAACGGAATCGTGGTGGTAGAAAACGTATATCGTTTAATGGATGAAGAAAAGATGGGGAGAATTGAAGCTGCTAAAAAAGGAATTAGTGAAATTGCTTTTCCTATTATTATATCAACAGCAACAACCGTTGCAGCATTTATTCCTTTAGGCCTTTGGCCAGGAATAATGGGAGATTTTATGAAACTTTTACCCATTACACTATCCACCGTTTTAGGTTCTTCTTTATTAGTGGCAATTTTCTTTAACTCTGTATTGGTTTCTCAATTCATGAGTGTAGAAGATAAAAACATGCCACTTAAAAAAATCACTATTATTACAAGCGTCATGGCTATAATAGGATTCCTTATCTTTTTAATTGGAGGTACTTACAGTGCACTAGGGAGCTTAATGATTTTTACGTCGATAATGCTTTGGGTCTATCGTTTGTTCTTAAGAGGTTGGGCAAATAGTTTTCAAAATAAAGTCTTACCACGATTAGAATCTTGGTATGAAAGACAATTAACAAAAGCGCTGTCTGGTTGGACTCCTTACCTACTAACCTTTAGCACATTTGTGCTCTTAATAGTTGCTTTCATGGCTTTTGGAGAATCGTTAAAATCGCAAAGAACGAAAGTAGAATTTTTCCCAGACAACAAACCAAATCAAATTATTGTTTATATAGAATATCCCGAAGGAACAGATATTGAAAAAACAAACAATATTACAAAACGTATCGAAGAAAAAGTAGCAACTATTCTGTATGATGATGCCTACATGGATGGTGATTATAACTTCATGATAGAAAGCATCGTTTCTCAGGTTGGTGAGGGTGCGGGAAACCCACAAACAGACGGAGGTTCTGCTGCAGAAATGCCCCACAAAGGAAAGGTTACAGCTTCCATGAGAGAATACAAGTATCGCAGAGGTTTGGATAGCGAATTATTACGTCAAAAAGTACAAACTGCACTGGTTGGCATTTATCCTGGAGTTTTAATTTCTGTTGAAAAAGACGCCAATGGTCCCCCAGTAGGAGCTCCCATAAATATTGAAATTCAAGGAGATGATTATACAGCGTTAATAAGTACTGCCGAAAGAATGCGTGACTATATTAACACAAAAAGTGTTGCTGGTATTGATGAATTAAAAATTGACGTAAACAGAGACAAACCAGGAATGAAAGTGGTTGTTGATAGAAAGAAAGCGGGAGAATTAGGAGTAAGCATTGGACAAATTGGGCAACAATTAAGAGCTGCTATCTTTGGAAATAAAGCAGGTATCTACAAAGAAAATGGTGAAGATTATGATATTTATGTCCGATTCAACAAAGCAGACCGCTATAACAAAAGTGCTGTTTTTAATCAGAACATCATCTTTAGAGATATGGCTACAGGAAAAATAAAAGAAATCCCTGTCTCTACCCTAGCAACTCAAAGAAACAACTCTGGATTTAGCGCGATTAAACACAAAGATCAAAAAAGAGTGGTAACTGTTTATTCTGCTCTAGCAGCAGGAGAAACTGATGCAGGAGCTGTTGTTGAAAAAATTCAGAATGAAATGAAGAATTTTAAAGATTTACCCAAAGGCGTTAAAATTGATTATACAGGTCAAATTGAGGAACAAAACAAGCAAATGAATTTTTTAGTGGGTGCTTTTTTTACCGGATTGGCTTTAATCTTCTTTATTTTAATTTTCCAGTTTAACTCGATTTCAAAACCAGCGATTATCATGTTAGCGATATTCTTAAGTTTCATTGGTGTCTTTGGCGGGTTGGTTATTTCTGGAGCTCCTTTTGTCATTATGATGACCATGATGGGTATTATTTCTTTGGCGGGAATTGTTGTTAATAACGGTGTTGTACTTTTAGATTATGCGCAGTTATTAATCGATAGAAAGAAAATTAAATTGGGATTAGAAGCAAACGAATATTTACAAAAAGAAGACCTGTTTGCGAGTATTGTAAAAGCAGGTAGCGCACGTTTGCGTCCTGTTTTACTAACTGCTATTACTACTATTTTAGGTTTAATTCCATTGGCAATTGGTCTCAATATTAATTTCTTTACCTTATTTAGTGAGTTCAATCCAAATATATATTTTGGTGGAGACAATGTTATTTTCTGGGGTCCGTTGGCTTGGACGGTCATCTACGGTCTTTTCGTTGCAACGTTCTTAACATTAATTGTTGTTCCTATTTTATTTTTCTTGATTACCCGGTTTAAAATGTGGCTAAAAAGGAATACAAAAGCGCCACAAATAAATTAACTATTTTATATTAAAAGAGGATAATGTCACAATGATTTCATCCTCTTTTTGTATTTTCGAAACAATGATCCAAAAGAAAAAATCTTTTACTGTTGATGAAATTAAACGCAAGCTAGAAAACTACTGCGTATATCAAGATCGGTGTCATAAAGAAGTGGAACAAAAGATGTGGGATTATCATTTAATACCCGAAGCGAAAGAAATGATTCTTTTAAGCTTAATGAAAGATGATTTCTTAAATGAAGAACGCTTTGCAAAAAGTTTTGCAAGAGGAAAATTCAGGATAAAAAACTGGGGGAAACAACGCATTGTTAACGCGTTAAAATTTAAAGACATTTCTGCTTTCACTATTAAAACGGCTCTCAAAGAAATTGATGAAGTTGCCTATATAGAAACCATATATAGGATTACTGAAAACAGAAACGAAGTCATTAAAGAAACAAATATCTATAAAAGAAAGAAAAAATTAATCGATTTTTTAATGCGAAAAGGATTTGAATCTGATTTGATTTATAAGACCGTAAATGAAGTTGTTTCTTAAGGTTTTTATTTATTTTATTACTGAACAGCCCTTTGTCAGTTTGAACCTTTTTTTTTTAATTCCTGTTTTTTAGGAATTTCTTTTTCCTTTTACTTTTTTCCTTAAGGATGAGCGATTCCTTAGAAACAAAATCCATCTTTGAAGAATCGATTCCTATAAAATCGATGGTAACATCTATTTCATCCTCAAACTTTTTTTTAGAAAGCAAGGTATTTATTTTTGAATTTACAGCAGAAAAAGCGGCGATTGTTTTATCTATTTGTAAATGCACCTCTTCTGAAGTGATGGCTGGAATTAATGTTAAATCTGCCAAACGTAATGTTTCCGTGTGTAAAAGATTTACTCTTGCATTAAAAGAAGGGATATCAAAAGTTTCCGCTTTTAAACTATCTTTTAAGTTTACAACCAAATCTCTTAATTCCAAAGCATTGCTTAAGGCTTCCTTAGGAGATACATTTTTAAATTTCTTTAAAAAAGAATTCACCATTTTTAACTCTTGCCAACTTGCTACTTTTTCTTCAAAAACAGGCTGTATATTTTCTATACTAACATGGAGTTTCTCAATACTTAGTGCAGGTTTCTCTTGAGTAGTAATTATAGAATTTTTCTTATTATTTCCACAAGAAAATAAAATTATAGACAGCAATAGGGATAGTATTTGTTTCACGACTTCATTTTATAAGCAGTAAAAATACACATTTTCACAGCATCAATTCTGAAATTAAGAAAATTGTAACAAACCTTATTTTTACCAATACTATTTCCAGAATAAACATGTAAGCTATTTGTTATATTTCGTCTACATAAAAGAATAAAATAAGCATTCATGAGAACGAAGGCTTCCGCAATTTTAATTTAAAAATACCTTTATATAAAAGGCAAAAGAAATGAAAAAAATCATTGAAGAAAGTTTAGAAAATTCATATACTTACAATGAGTTTAGCGCGTTGGTAAGGGATTTATTGGATGAAAATAAAGCGACAGGGCATACACAATCTGAAGCATTGACAAATTATAGTTTGTTAAATGACAAAAGAATGAAACGTTTAAACAAAACTATTCAAATAAATGCGACAACAATTGCTGAAATGAAAAAAATTAACGAACCCCAAACTTGGTTAGTATTAACAGAAGGTTGGTGTGGAGATGCTGCTCAAAACTTACCTGTTATTCATAAAATTGCTGCAGCAAACAAGCAGATCAATCTTCAATTAGTTTTAAGAGATGATCAGGAAGATTTAATGAATTTATTTTTAACGAATGGCGCTCAAGCGATTCCGAAGTTACTAATATTAGATAAGCAAAATAATGTGCTCCAAACCTGGGGACCAAGACCGACTATTGCTACTAAAATGGTCGCAGACTACAAAGCAAAACATGGTGCCCTTGACCCAGAATTTAAAAAAGATCTACAAATTTGGTACAATAAAAATAAAGGGCAAAATGTACAAGATGATTTTGTAGCGCTGATTAAAAACCTCAAAAGAAAAGACGCTTAATCTCTAAAATTTTAAACCGCAGGTCAATAAGTTGATTTACGGTTTTTCTTTTCTGTATATTTGCAGCGAAAATTATATTAAATGTTTGTAGATTATTCCATAATTACCGAAAACGCAAAAGTTTGGGTTTACCCTTCTAGCAGAAAGTTTTATCCAAATGAAATTGAAGGGATTGAAAATAAAATAAAAACCTTTTTAGAAAATTGGAAATCTGATACTGAAAACTTTAAGGCATCCTATAAATTTCTATACAACAGATTCATTGTTTTTTTTGCTGATGATGAAGATGCATCTCTCACAAAATCAGATATTGACACTTCGGTTTCTTTTATCTTGACACTACAAGAAGAATATGACGTAGCCTTGTTAGACAAAATGAATGCTTGTTTTAAGCAAGGTGAATTTGTACAATACAAAGACTTGAAAGACTTTAAAAAATTATTAAAGAACAAAGCTGTTACTGCAAAAAGCATCATTTTTGACAATTTAATTACTACAAAAATTGACTTCGATAACAATTGGGAAATTCCCATTGAAGAAAGTTGGTATAACAGGTATTTATAAAATTTTTATTTCTCTAAGATGGAGGCAATATTGGGTTTAAAATAGTTTGGACCTTTTAAAACTTTACCATCTTCCCTGTAAATAGGTCGACCATCCTCTCCTAACTTGCTCATGTTACTTCGTTGAATTTCATTGAAGACTTCTTCAATTTTATCCTGCATTCCATGTTCTATGATCGTTCCACATAAAATATACAACATATCACCTAAGGCATCTGCTACCTCAACCAGATCGTTGTTTTGGGCAGCTTCTAAATATTCTTCATTCTCTTCTGCCATTAAATTAAAACGAAGTGAATTTCTAGCTTCGCCAATATCTGCAATTGGGACTTGATTCATGTTTAATTTAAAAGCGGTGTGAAATTCTGTTACTGCTGCGATTTTGTTTTTCATTTTTATGTCGGTTTAATAGGTCTCAATAAAATAGCTCCAAAAGGGAAAATTAATCAAGTTATATTTATTTATATTTTTAAATTTCTTACTATTTAGAAGTAGCAACAAACTGCTCGCTTCAATTTACAGTGCTTTTTTCAACAACCAAGCTGGAGCAATTTTTAACACCCAAGCGATCAATCTCCATCGTTTAGAAATGTAGGCAACTCTTTTTTTCTTTTTGATGGCTGTGTGTATCTGTTTCACTGCTTTTTCTAATGGAACTAACCAAAAAATACCATCGCCTAGCGCCATTGCCGTATCGACAAATCCGGGTCTTATGTCCGTAATGAAAACTTTTTTAGATTTTATAGATTTCGTTTTTATATACAAACTCTCTAAATATGCTTTTTGATATGCTTTGGACGCAAAATAAACGGGGGCAGCACGATTTCCACGAAGGGAAGCGATGGAAGAAATACCTACTAAATGTCCAAATTGCTGATTTTTAAACAAAATATATGCTAAAGTATATAATTTTGTAACGCCTAAAACATTCGTATTTATGGACTGTTCTTCTTGATTCCATTCTAATTTTGGATTTATAAAACCTACGCCAGAAGATTGAATGACTAAATCTATTGTTTCAAATTCAGCAACAATTTCATGAAATATTTTTTCGACATCTCTTACATCTTGGATATCATTTTGTTTTACCAAAATTTGATTTGGAAATTTATTTTTAAGGGCTACTAATAACGCTAATCTTCTTCCTGTGATGGCAACTTGATAACCGTCATTTACCAAAATTTCAGTCAATGATTTTCCGATTCCAGAAGTTGCTCCAAAAACAATGGCATTCTTCATTTAATTTGTAAATTTACAAAATCAAATTAGGTTGATTTTAGAAAAACAAGATATAGAAACTTTCTGAAAAAAAGGCGTCTTTTTTGCTATTAATTCACAATTAATAAAGAATTTAAATTATGTTATTAGGTGCTTATTTTACTACAGGAAGAATCATTTTTATGATCTTTTTTATCATTTCTTTCATTGCTTTAATGATTTATAGTTATAGAAAAGACATTAAAAACCATGAGCGTTATTATAAAGGAGCTGGTAAAAAAGTAATTGTTTACGGTGGACTCATTATTGCTGTTTTTGTAGCAATACGAATTTTATGGGGACAATAACCTGAAGTTTTTCTTCCTATTTACTAATCGTTAATATCTTTTTTCACAACGGAGTTAATCCCCACTTAAAATTTACTGTTTTTAAGTAAATTTTATGTATACTTCCTTTCAATAAGAACCTCTAAAAGTTATTGAAAATAATTAAAAACCCACTAAATAGTTGCCTATTAGTTAAAAAAAAAGTATATTACCATTATTCCCCCATAAATTTTAATTGCTAACGATTAAAGTCGATCTAGCCTGATTATCTTTTAAAAAACGTTTGTAATAAAAACATAATGTTGTTTTAAATATGGGGAAAAATAAAATATTGATATTCTTTCTGGTCTGCTATCAGTTTGTTATTGCACAATCGGCACCGATAGCGAGGAATGATAATTACACTACTAATACAAACCTTAATCTAAACATTATTGCTCCGGGGATACTAGAGAATGATGATACTTCTTTTGAAGTAATAGCGTTTGAAATAAATGGAAATACATACAGGGTTGATCAAACTGCAAATTTCCCTGAAGGAAGCATTACTATAGGTTCGAAGGGTAGTTTTAGCTTTATACCTACCACTAATTATAGTGGGAGTGTTCCTCTAATAACCTACACCGTTTCTGATGGTACTTTTACAGATACTGCGAATTTAACTATTTCAGTGATAAGTTTATTCCCTCCGGAGGCAAAGGACGATTATGATACTGTTGAAATAAATACCCCTCTAAATGTTCCTGCTCCAGGCGTATTATCTAATGATACAGATCAAGATAAAAACCCCTTATCTGTTGATTCATTTTTTGTGAATGGTTTGCCTTATACCGCAGGACAAACAGCATCTTTTGCTGAAGGAAGCATTACTTTAAATACCGATGGTAGTTTCTTTTTTGACCCAACTACCGGTTATACGGGGAATGTTCCTGATATTAACTATATTATTTCAGATGGAACTGCTACGAGTTCTGCTAATTTATTTTTAACCGTAGAACTCATATCAAACTTAATAGAAGTAAAAGATTTAACGAGCTGTAACCAAGGATATACATCAGATAATGAGTATAAAATTAAGTACAGCATGGCGCTTACAAATTTAAGTACTGCAAGAGATTTTCATGCCACGAACCTTATTAAAAATATTGATTTAACGAGCGATTTAGATGCAATTTTTGGCACGGGTTGTGCTATCCTTATTGAAGATGTTGTCATTTCTACTAATGGTGCTTTCGAATTTACCAGTCAACAAAACTATCCACAAGAATTTGATATAAATGCTATAAACCCTGATTTTTTAAACGCAACATCAAACAGTTTTTTTAGTACCAATGCAATAAATACTCTTACTCTATACCCGAGACAAACTATTAATATTGAATTCTGTATTACTATAAACCCTTTTTGTAACGGCAGACCAAACCCAACACCTTCAGGGACTGGAATAGATTTTGACAATATTTTAAATGTAACTTCAACCAGAGGAATTAGTACAACAAACCTTTTGTTAACAGATTTCCATACCCCAGATGCAATTGTAACAGCAGGTTTATTTATTCCAGAAAGGGAACCTATTGTAAACCCTAACGGAACTTTCGATTATATAAATACGATCATTATTACAAATGAAGGGGCTGCGACTGCAAACAATATAAATTATAATATGGGATTAGGTGATTTTCTAAGTAACGGTATTACTTTTAGTCAACTTACAGTAACACAAATTTCTGGACTTCCTGTTACCGTTAACAGTGCTTATGACGGAGATACCAATACGCAGCTATTAACACTAGGCAATTCTCTAGGAGCAGGAGAAACCATTATTTTGGAAATATATCATTTAACAGATCTAGTTTCTTCGAATAATCAAAATAACTTTAGTCAATTTGAACGCTCTCAAACACAAGGAATTCTTGATGGTTTTGATGAATCAACCCCTGCAAATAAAAGACAATATTCTTTTGTGAATTGGTCAGATAGTCAGGGAGCTCATTTAGATCGGTATTATCCGGTGAGTTCTTCTAGAAATCAATGTATTTGTACTTCGTCAGATATGATCCTTTCATTCTCTTCTTCTTCAACTACAAATAAAAGAAGTTTAGTGACAGGTGAAACACCAAATGGAATTAGAGAACACCAAGAGGTTCAATTTCAACTAACCATAACAAATACGAGTTTGTCTATTCTGTTAGATAATTTACAATTGACAGATAACTTGAATAGTATTTGTGGTGGAAATATTGTTGCGGTTAGCACGCCTTTTATTCAAAGTTCTACAGCAACTATAAACCCTAATTTAAACACTACTTTTAATGGAACTACATCTATAACTTTTTTTGATGGAATATCAGGATTATTAATGGCTAATGAGTCTATTACTATTCAGTTTACAGTTATTTTTAACGAAGATTGTATTGGTTTTAATACGGCTTCTTTTACAGCAACAGGCCCTATTAATAATTATATAAACTCATCAGAGTCTGAAAATGTAAATGTTTCTAGTGATAGTGATACTGATGGGATTTCTAATTTTAATGACATTGATGATGACAATGACACAATTCCAGATACTGATGAATACAATGGAATAGATCCATTAGGTAGTGTTTCCCCAAATTTCATACCCAATTATAGAAATACAAGTCCTCTAAATGACCTTAATAGCGATGGTATTGTCGATGCTTTTGATTTTGACAATGATGGAGTGCCAAATCATTTAGATTTGGACAGCGATAATGATGGGGTTTTAGACATTGTAGAAGTAGAGAATGCTACTTTAGACACGAATAATAATGGAAGAACTGACAATTTTGTTGGACTAAATGGACTTAATAATACTGTTGAAAATAGTGATGGTTTTGGAACTTCAATTAACTATATAATTCCAAATACGGATGGAGACAGCTCTAACAATCCAAATTTTTTAGACATTGATGCTGATGGAGACGGAATCGTAGACAATATAGAAGCACAAACAACTGCCAATTACAATCCACCAAACGGAATTGTAACGATCTCAGGAATTGATACAGCTTATCCAAATGGAATTTCACCAATAGATACAGAAAATGACACACTTTTTGATTATGTTGATATCAATTCTGATAATGATATTCGTAATGATGTTATTGAAGGTTGGGACTTTATAGACCCTGATGAAGTTGCAGAAACAACACCTTTTAATATCGATATCGACAATGATGGACTAGATGATGCCTTTGACTCGAATAACAACTTAATAAATCCAACAAACAATCAGGTTCCAATAAATTTTCCAAACAGAGATAATGTAGATACTCCCGAAAAAGATTGGAGAGAAATCAATGCAATCGTTGTACTTCTTGACAGTGTTTCTAATGAAGAAGGAAACGATTTGGGATTTACTATTTCTTTGGTTAAGAAAAGGGATACTACAATGACTCAAAGCGCTTTCCCAATTGATATTAATTTTTCAACCATGAACGGAACTACAACAACAACTATTTATGAAGAGGCAATAGCTCCTTTTGATTATAATGGAAAAACATCGACCCTTTTTAGAATTCCTGCAACAACTGTAAGTGCTCCAAACGATACAACACTTTTCATAATAAACTCCCTAGAGGACCTTATTAATGAATTGGATGAACAATTAACATTAACAGGAGCAATAACCTCCAAAAACACCCTAAATACCGAAATAATTGGAATTGGAACTATTGAAGACAATGATTTCCCACCTTCCATAAAAATGGACGATTCCGAACAGCAAGAAGGAGTCGATCTGGTACACACCATAGAAATAAGTCATCCATCTTCTAAACCTATCGAAATAGCAATCACAACTATAGATGAAACTGCTAAAAGCCCAGATGATTACAGTGAGGTTTCTGAAACTATCACTATTGATGGAACCCTTGACCCTAGTAATCCTAATCTACAAAAGCAATTTAATATCCCTACGAAAATTGATAATTTAAACGAATTAGATAGAGAATCTCTAAAAGTTGAAGGTACGGTTACTTCATCAAATGTTAGAACTCAAGATTTAAAAAAAACTGGAACGATTATCGATATTGACCCAGAACCTTTAGTAGTAATAGACAACGTAACTACAGTAGAGGGAGCTCCATTAGCATTCACCATTTCACTTTTAAATGCAGATGCAAAGCTCATGCGGAATTATTTACCCATAAATATTAATTTGGAATCTATTAGTGAAACTGCAGATGTAATACAAGACTTTCAACTGTTATCAACTAGCACTTTAATACCTGCAAATACATCATCGATACGCCAACAAATTGAAACCGTAGACGACACATTAAATGAAGACTCTGAAACAATGTTATTACAAGCCACTATAACATCTACAGGGGTTTCTAATTCTTTTCCCTTCGTATCTGGGATTGGTACCATAAAAGATAATGATTTTCCCAACTTATTCTCACCTAATTCCGATGGAAAGAGTGATGTTTTTAAAATCTCTGGAATCAAAGAATTTCCGAATTTTATATTACAAATATTTGATCGTTGGGGCAGTAAAGTTTATAATTATAAGAATAACGGAAACTTAAATCCTACTTGGTGGGATGGTAATTATAAAGGAAAACCAGTTATTGAAGGTGTCTATTTTTACACCTTAGATTTTAATGATGGTCAAACCCCTCCAAGAACAAACTTCATCCAATTAATTAGATGATCCATAAAAAAAATTTTATTAAAATAAAAGGTCGACAACTTTTTGTAAATGTCTCTTTCATTATTTTTTTTGGAATAATTGCTTACGCCCAACAGACTCCACATTACACACAATACCTCTATAATATGCAGGTATTAAATCCAGCTTTTATAGGTGCTAGAGCAGATTTAAGCATTTCTTTTTTATCTCGTCAACAATGGGTTGGTATTGAAGGAACACCAAAAACCCAAACTTTTTCTATAAATGGTAGAACAATTAGCGGTTTTGGTTTTGGAGCAACTGTAATCAACGATCAAATAGGTTTGGCGAATAGTACGAATATAAACTTAGATGCATCATATACAATTCCTACTTCACAATACGGTAGATTATCTTTTGGTTTAAAAGGAGGTTTGACATTTTTTAGCAATAACTTATCAAACGGGATCACACCAGACAACGACGTATATGCTTCTAATGATGGAAAATTTCCAAATATTGGTTTTGGAGCACTATACTATAATAAAAAGTTTTTCCTAGGCCTATCAATTCCAAACTTATTAAAATCTACTCAATTTCAAACCCTTGAAAGTTTCAATACTAACGAAAGCGTAAATAATCGTAATTATTTTTTAGCAACTGGAGCAATTTATAATCTGACTAAAAATTTCAAACTCAAACCAACAACTATTTTAAAATATAGTCCTACACTACCAGTTTCAATAGATATTAACACAAATGTTGTTTATAGAGACATTATTGAAACAGGCATATCTTATCGCTACAATAAATCTATAACTACGCTGTTTGCAGTCATTATAAACAAAAAATATAGAATAGGATATTCTTATGATTACAGATTGGCTAGTTATGGGAGTAATTTAAGTTCCCATGAAATCACACTTCGTTTTGATTTTGACTTGAAAAGAAATAAACGATGGCTATTTAGTAACAATTGTTATTTTTAAAAAAACCCTATGCTAAAACTTCACAACGTTCTCATGCTATTGGGTATTTAAAACAATCCGTACTATGATCATTCACCAAACCAACTGCTTGCATATACGCATAGATTACTGTTGATCCAACAAACTTAAAACCTCGTTTTTTTAAATCTTTAGAAATCTTATCTGACAAAGCTGTTGTTGCTGGAACATCTTCTTTTTTTTGAAACTCATTAACAATAGGCATGTCATTTACATAACTCCAAATAAACTTTGAAAAAGAACCAAATTCTTTTTGAATTTTAATAAATAACTGTGCGTTTGTGATGGCGCTTCTTATTTTTAATTTATTTCTAATAATCCCTGCGTCTTGGAGTAAAGCGTCATATTTACTTTCAGGGTATATTGCTATTTTTTTATAATCAAAGTGATCAAAAGCTTTTCTAAAGTTTTCTCTTTTATTTAAAATAGAAATCCAACTTAAGCCTGCTTGAAAAGTTTCTAGCAGCAAAAACTCAAATAAAGCGGTATCGTCATAAACAGGGACTCCCCACTCTTCATCATGATACTCTTGATATAACTTGCTTTCTGACACCCAAAAACACCGCTTTTTCATTTTTTTTTTAAGTTTGAAAATAATGTTAAAAATCAATCTATTTTAAAATAATTTTTGCAACTATATTTCCTCATAAATCAACTAATTATGAAACTATTAAAACGACTTCTCTTCTTCATTTATTTTGGACTCCTTGTATATGCTTGCGGTGTATCCCTCATAAAATCAACAGCATTCAAGAAGAAAAACCAATCGTTATTGCAAATGATAGTGTAAAGTATGAAATTATAATTATTGATATTTGATTTACTACTTTTTTAAATTCTGTTGCTAAACCAGTAGGTTTTTATTCTCAATTCTATCTTGAAGCTAGAAATAGTGTACGGGTAATTGCTTGGAATGATAGAGTTCAAAACCCTAGTAAACTTAATACTAGCATGTATAAAAACAGCATTGATTATCAAGCTACCAGAGATTATGAGTATGACATAAATCACAAACTCTTTAATTACTTTTTATTTACTCAGCAAAAATACCGCATGAATTTAGGCAGCGATTTTAGGGCAAACAGAATTAATTAGTTTTCTTATTATAGGTTATAAAACTGTAATTATATTTGTTTTTTTCATCCGCTTTGAAATCGGCTCTTTTCGTTTCTTCCCAAAAATCTAAATCTATTGTAGGGAAAAAAACGTCTGCTTCAAACTCATGATGAACTTGCGTGATATCTAAAGTATCAACTAATTTTTTATCAATAGCCTCTTTGTAAATTTGAGCACCCCCAATAATATAAATAGCAGCATCCTTTGCTACCATTTGAATTGCTTCTTCAAGACTATGCGCAACTAAACATCCTTCTTTAGAATAGTTTTTATTTCTAGTAATAATAATAGTCGTTCTATTTGGTAATGGTTTACCAATAGACTCAAAAGTATTTCTACCCATCAATATATGATGCCCTGAAGTTGTTTTTTTAAAACGTTTTAAATCTGATGGCAGATGCCAAATTAAATCATTGTCTTTTCCTAAAGCATTATTCTTTGCAATTGCTGCAATCATTGTAATCATAAAACATAAAATTTTAAGCAAAATTAAAGTAATTCTTGAGAGATTTGATATTTTTAACGCATTTTAAGATAGTTTCATCTATTTACGAATACGTTTTCGAGCTAAAAACCCTGAAAATCAAGTGAAAAGGAATTGCTTTTTTTTTAAACAAAACACAATTTAGTTTGCCTTTTACATCAAATTATTCGGAATTTATTCCAAGATTTTAATAAACTGATAATTCTTCAAAATTCTTACGAAACATCCAAAAATGTCTTAAGATACTTCTATACATTTACCAAAATTTTTGATAAAACAATTATGGGAATTAAAAAACAATTTTTTAAAAGCAAACCAGTTTGTAAAGTAACTTTTACAGTCCCTGCTAAAGAAGCTAAAAAAATAGTCGTTGTTGGTAGTTTTAATGAGTGGAATCAGGAAACAACTCCATTAAAGAAATTGAAAAATGGATCTTTTAAAGGTACAGTCAATTTAGAAACTGGAAATTCATATGAATTTAGATACCTCGTTGATGGAGCTTATGTAAATGAACTAGAAGCAGATTGTTTTGCTTGGAATGATTTTGCAGGCGCTGAAAACAGCGTGTTAAGCATCTAACATAAATTTCATAAAGAAAAAGAGCTTTCAATTAATTTAAAAGCTCTTTTTCTTTTCTATTAAACAGCAACTTTGCCTTTGATATGTGGATGTGGATTGTAGTCTAACAACTCAAAATCATCAAAAGAAAAATCGAAAATACTTTTTATCGCGGGGTTTATTTTCATTTTTGGGAGCGGTCTAATATCTCTAGACAATTGTAATTCTAATTGTTCCTGGTGGTTGTTGTAAATATGTGCATCTCCGAAAGTATGTATAAACTCACCTACCTCATATCCACAAACTTGCGCTATCATCATTGTAAACAACGCATAAGAAGCGATATTGAAAGGAACTCCTAAAAATATATCTGCACTTCTTTGATACAACTGACAAGATAATTTACCGTTTGCAACATAAAACTGAAAGAAAGCATGACAAGGAGGTAAAGCAGCTTTACCATTTGCAACATTTTCAGAAAAAGAAACCTTGGTATCTGGCAATACTGAAGGATTCCATGCAGAAACCATCATTCTTCTAGAATTTGGATTGTTTTTTAGAGATGCAATTACATCCTTCAATTGATCTACTTCATCACTATTCCAATTTCGCCATTGATGTCCATAAACAGGTCCTAAATCTCCATTTTCATCGGCCCAAGAATTCCAGATTTTCACGCCATTATCTTGCAAATATTTAATATTCGTATCTCCTTTTATAAACCAAAGTAGTTCATATACAATCGATTTTAAATGCAATTTTTTCGTGGTAACCATTGGAAAACCTTCACTTAAATCAAAACGCATTTGATGTCCAAAAACACTTTTTGTTCCCGTTCCTGTTCTATCTCCTTTTTCATTTCCGTTCTCTAAAACGTGTTTTACTAAATCGTGATATTGTTTCATTTCTATATGTAAACGTTTAATTGTTGCTTCTTCAAAGAATCAAAAAAAGCCATCGTAAAAATAAAAAAAACTCCAACCAGTATTGATGAAGCTTTTTAAATATATTTAAAAGTTATTAACGAATTGAAGATAACATTCCCATAACTATTTACCACTGACGCCAAAAAAATTGTAGTGAGTGTAAGATTTAGGAACGTTTACTTATTTCATCTCTAATTTTAGCTGCTAATTCATAGTTTTCATCAGTCACTGCGCTATTTAATTGATTATGAAGCTCCTTTAAAGAGACCTCTGAAAAAGCGCTTTCTTTTTTAATTATTAATTCTAATGAAGCTTCTTCCGATGCTGTAGGAGTTTCTATTCCAAATTCTTCCTCTATTTTTAAAAAAACACCCGCTTTTTCTAATATATTCTCATACGTATAAATTGGTGCTTGAAAACGAACTGCAATTGCAATAGCATCTGAAGTTCTTCCGTCTATTGTTTCTTCTACTCCATCTCTTTCACAAACTAAACTAGAAAAGAAAACACCATCAACTAATTTATGAATAATCACTTCTTTTACGGTGATTGAAAACCGGTCTGAAAAAGTTTTGAACAAATCGTGTGTAAGTGGTCTTGGAGGTCGAATTTCTGTTTCTAAAGCAATGGCAATAGATTGTGCTTCAAAAGCACCTATAATGATTGGTAAAGTTCTTGTCCCTTCCTCTTCACTCAAGACCAAAGCATAAGCGCCACTTTGAGTCTGACTGTAAGAAATACCTTTTATATTTAATTTTAATAAACTCATAATATTTACAAACATAAAGCTAAAAATATTTGTAACGTTTTAAAATTGCTATTTTACAAACTTTTTAGAGAGCACAATTTAATGAAAATAATAGCTTAAAAACTCATATTTCTTTAAAAAATATAGAATTATTATTGAGACCATTTAGATAAAGGACTGAAGTCACTCACTTAGCTCTAGGTTGGTTTTTAAATACGGGTTAATAAAAAACGGATCAAAATTAAATTTTAATCCGTTTTTAAACAACGATTCATTTAAATAATTGGGGGACTTGTAATGAGATAAATATTTTCTCTAAATTCTTTATATAGTTTCTTTTTTGTTGACAGGAATGCTACTTTCAAAGTATCTCCCAATCAAATACTTGGTGAATCTTTTTTAAAAAAATTATGAAGCTTTAAAAGCTTTTAGTTTCTCTATTAATTTAGGCACCACCTCAAAAGCATCCCCTACAATACCATAATCTGCCGCTTTAAAGAAAGGGGCTTCAGAATCTGTGTTAATTACTACTTTTACTTTGGATGCGTTGATACCGGCCAGATGCTGAATTGCTCCAGAGATGCCAATAGCAATATACAAATTTGACGCAACAGGTTTTCCTGTTTGACCAACATGTTCACCATGTGGTCGCCATCCTAAATCTGAAACTGGTTTAGAACATGCGGTTGCAGCGCCTAAAATAGTTGCTAATTCTTCAACCATTCCCCAATTTTCTGGCCCTTTTAGACCTCTACCTGCAGAAACAACAATATCTGCATCTGCAATGGTTACTTTACCTGTAACTCTTTCTACCTTTTCTGAAGAAACACTGGCTTCTACAAGAGTAGCATCAAAATTTTCTGTAGTTCCCGAAACTGGGTTTTCATGAATTTCATAGGAGTTTTTTGCCAATCCAATAACTTTAGTCTCTGTTGTGATGATCGTATTTGAAAATGCTTTGTTAGAAAACGCTTTTCTTTTTAATGTAAACGGACTTATACTTGAAGGTGCATCTACGACGTTTGAAGCATAACCTGCTTCTAAGTTTATCGCAACTATTGGGGCTACATACAAACTATCGATGCTTGAATCGATTACTACAACGGTTGCACTTGCTGCTTTTGCTACTTCTGTCACTACAGCTGCATATTGTTTTGCATTAAACGTTTGTAAAAAATCGTTAGAAACTGAAACCACTTTTTCTGCTCCGTATGTGTATAACTCTGAAGAATCCGTTGCGTTTATTGTGAGTGCAACTACATTAGTTCCTAATTGTTCTGCAACTTTTTTTCCATATGAAACTACTTCTAAAGCAGTTTTCTTAAATTTCCCTTCCGATGAATCGGCAAAAACTAAAACAGACATAATATTTAGATTTTAGACATTAAACATTAGATTTTTAGATGTATCACTCAACCTTAAAAGCTATGCTAAAAATATTTTTTATTTTGTTTGATCTTTTATTTGTTAAATGGTAATTTTAACATTTACATAATTTTATATCACTTTTGCTTCGTTATGCAATAAGCTAATTAGCTCATCTACATTGTCTGCATCAACTAATTTCACAGCTCCTTTTGGTGCTGGTTTTTCAAAAGATTGAATAGAAGTCGCTACAGGATCTCCAGAGGGTTCTAAAACTTGTAAAGGTTTTTTACGTGCCATCATAATACCCCGCATGTTGGGTATGCGTAAATCTTTTTCTTCTACAATTCCTTTTTGACCACCAATAACGATTGGCAAACTTGAAGACAAAAGCTCATTTCCTCCATCAATTTCTCTTGTTGCTGAAACAGCACTTCCTTCTACTTCGATACCTACACAACCATTGACAAAATTGAAATCAGTTAAAGTAGCTAACATACCAGGAACCATTTGACCATTATAATCTGCAGATTCTTTTCCTGCTAATATGACATCATATTCCCCTTCTTTAACTACAGTTGCGAGTTCTTTTGCAACTTGAAACCCATCAGTAGGAAGCGCATTTATACGAATTGCATTATCTGCGCCAATCGCTAAAGCTTTACGTAATGTGGGTTCTGTTTCAACTCCACCAACATTTACAACCGTTACAGAAGCTCCTTGTTTTTCTTTAAACCACATGGCCCTTGTTAAACAAAACTCATCGTAAGGATTAATTACAAATTGAACTCCATTGGTATCAAACTTTGTATCATTATCTGTAAAATTAATCTTTGATGTAGTATCGGGAACGTGACTAATACAAACCAATATTTTCATATAATTCTATTTTTTATACTTTTTTAAAGGTACGAAATTACGTCTTTTTTTTAAAAAATACTATGCATGCATAGTATTTTTTTATTTATTTAACAGTTTTATAAAAGGAATCCTAAACAAATTTAAAATAATCTTTCAGTTTGTACAATTGTGACTAAAAAAATGACAATTAATTCCTTACTTTTGCCTACAAATTAATAATTACAATTAATATTAGATGAAAATAGTTCAATTCAGAGAAGCAATTTGCGAGGCCATGAGTGAAGAAATGCGCAGAGATGAAAGCATTTATTTAATGGGTGAAGAAGTTGCTGAATACAACGGGGCTTACAAAGCTTCAAAAGGGATGTTAGACGAGTTTGGTGCTAAACGTGTGATAGATACACCAATAGCTGAGCTTGGTTTTGCTGGAGTTGCCGTAGGTTCTGCAATGAACGGGAACAGACCAATTGTTGAATATATGACTTTTAACTTTTCTTTGGTTGGAATCGATCAGATTATAAACAACGCTGCAAAAATTAGACAAATGTCTGGTGGACAGTTTAATTGTCCTATTGTTTTTAGAGGACCTACAGCTTCTGCGGGTCAATTAGGAGCAACCCATTCACAAGCATTTGAAAACTGGTTTGCAAACACGCCAGGTTTAAAAGTGATTGTACCTTCAAATCCTTATGATGCAAAGGGCTTATTAAAAGCAGCAATTAGAGATGATGATCCCGTAATTTTTATGGAATCTGAACAAATGTATGGAGACAAAATGGAAATTCCTGAAGGGGAATATATTATCCCTATTGGTGTCGCAGATATTAAAAGAGAGGGAACAGACGTTACTGTTGTTTCTTTTGGAAAAATCATCAAAGAAGCATACAAAGCAGCAGATGAATTAGCAAAAGAAAATATTTCTATTGAAGTGATCGACTTAAGAACCGTACGTCCTATGGATCATGCGGCAATTATAACATCGGTTAAAAAAACAAATAGATTAGTTATCTTAGAAGAAGCTTGGCCTTTTGCAAGTGTTTCTTCAGAAATAACCTATCGAGTTCAAGAAGAAGCATTTGACCATTTAGATGCACCTATCAAAAGAATTACGACTGCAGACACTCCTGCTCCTTATTCTCCTGTTTTATTTGAGAAATGGATTCCTAATTACCAAAATGTAATTGATGCTGTAAAAGAAGTAATGTATCTTTAATAAGCTATTAAATACGTAGCTAAAAGTCCTATTCAAAATTGAATAGGACTTTTTGTTTTATAAAGAAATCTCAAGAGTCGAAAAGCATTGCGTAAATTAATAGTAAAATATACAGAATAAGTGGATAGATTTAGTAATTTTGCGCGGTATTAAATAAAAAAATATGAGTTCAAAAGAAAAGAATACTTTCGATGTTTTAATTGAGATACCGAAGGGTAGTAGAAATAAATATGAATACGATTTTGATTTACACAAAATTCGTTTTGACAGAATGTTATTCTCTTCAATGATGTATCCAGCAGATTATGGCTTTGTACCAGAAACATTAGCTTTAGACGATGATCCATTAGATGTTTTAGTTTTAGGACATGAACCCACTTTTCCAATGTGTGTGATTGAAGTAAAACCTATTGGTGTTTTTCACATGACCGATGAAAAAGGACCCGATGAAAAAATTATTTGTGTTCCTATTTCAGATCCTATTTGGAATAATAAAAATGATATTTCAGATTTAAATCCTCATAGACTGAAAGAAATAGAACATTTCTTTCAAGTATATAAAGACTTAGAAAAGAAAAAAGTTGATGTTGGTGGTTGGGGAAATGCAGCAGAAGCAAAACAAATCTACAAAGATTGTGTTGTCCGATATGAAAAAAGCGACTACAAAAAGAACAATAATTTCAAGATATAGAAATTATTAACATGTAAAATTATAGACCTCTTAAAATTAAACATTTTAAGAGGTTTTTTTTATCACATTGATTTTATTACATTTACCATCGTTTAAATTTAATCAAATCAAAAATAAAGATAAAATATGGAATCAATGATGATATGGATGCCGATTGTAATGGCCTTGCTAGGTCTTACGTATATGCTAATCAAGAAGTCTTGGGTAATGAAACAAGATGCAGGTGATGGAAAAATGAAGGAAATTTCTGACCATATTTACGAAGGTGCTTTGGCATTTTTAAAAGCGGAATACCGATTGCTAACATTTTTTGTCATCGGAGCCAGTCTCATTCTAACTGGAATCGCTTTTTATATGGATACGACCTATTTAATCGTAGTGGCATTTATTATTGGCGCTATATTTTCTGCATTTGCTGGGAATATGGGGATGAAAATTGCAACCAAAACAAATGTTAGAACAACGCAAGCTGCAAAAACGAGTTTGCCAAATGCTTTAAAAGTATCATTTGGTGGTGGTACGGTGATGGGTCTTGGCGTTGCTGGTCTTGCTGTATTAGGTTTAACAATGTTCTTTATTATATTCTACCAATTATTTATGGGTGGTGAATGGACAAATACGGATCAGATGACAATTGTTTTAGAAGCATTAGCTGGGTTTTCTTTAGGAGCTGAATCTATTGCTTTGTTTGCAAGAGTTGGTGGAGGAATCTACACGAAAGCTGCCGATGTAGGCGCTGATTTAGCAGGAAAAGTACAAGCAGATATTCCAGAAGATGATCCAAGAAACCCAGCAACAATTGCTGATAATGTTGGAGACAACGTTGGAGATGTTGCAGGAATGGGAGCTGACTTATTTGGATCTTATGTTGCAACGGTATTAGCTGCCATGGTTTTAGGAAACTATGTCATTAAGGATATGGGCGGAAACATCGCAGATGCTTTTGGCGGAATCGGCCCTATTTTATTACCAATGTCAATTGCAGGTGTTGGAATTATCATTTCGCTTATCGGAACCCTTCTAGTGAAAATTTCATCGAACGATGCAAAAGAAGCGGACGTACAAAAAGCATTAAACATTGGAAACTGGGCATCTATTATAATGGTAGCTGTTGCCTGTTATTGCTTAGTGACTTGGATGTTGCCAGCAACAATGCAAATGGAATTCTTTGGTGAAGGTCTTCAAGATATTTCTTCAATACGCGTCTTTTATGCGTGTTTAGTTGGTTTAGTAGTAGGCGCTGGAATCTCAGCTTTTACTGAATACTATACAGGATTAGGCTCGAAGCCAATTTTAAAAATTGTACAGCAATCAAGCACAGGAGCGGGAACCAATATTATTGCTGGTTTAGCTACAGGGATGATCTCTACATTCTCTTCTGTATTATTATTTGCAGCGGCCATTTGGGCGTCTTATGCTTTAGCTGGATTTTATGGTGTTGCTTTAGCAGCCTCTGCAATGATGGCAACCACAGCGATGCAATTAGCGATCGATGCGTTTGGACCCATTGCTGATAATGCCGGTGGTATTGCGGAGATGAGTGAACAAGATCCGATCGTAAGAGAACGCACCGATATTTTAGATGCTGTTGGTAACACAACTGCTGCAACGGGTAAAGGTTTTGCCATTGCTTCAGCGGCCTTAACGTCATTGGCTCTTTTTGCTGCCTATGTAACCTTTACTGGAATTGATGGAATTAACATCTTTAAAGCGCCCGTACTAGCGATGCTCTTTGTAGGTGGAATGGTACCTGTCGTATTTTCTGCATTAGCAATGAACGCGGTTGGTAAAGCAGCGATGGAAATGGTAAATGAAGTAGTAAGACAGTTTAAAGAAATTCCAGGAATTATGGAAGGAACTGGAAAACCAGAATACGATAAATGTGTGGCTATTTCTACAAAAGCGTCTTTAAAAGAAATGATGTTGCCAGGTATTTTAACGATAGGTTTCCCAATACTTGTTGTGTTGGTAGGTAAATTAGTATACCAAGAAAACAATATGTTGGTTGCTGAAATGCTTGGAGGTTATATGGCTGGTGTGACTGTTTCTGGTGTACTTTGGGCAATTTTTCAAAACAATGCTGGTGGTGCATGGGACAATGCTAAAAAATCTTTTGAAGCTGGTGTAGAGATTAATGGCGTAATGACTTACAAAGGTTCGGAAGCGCATAAGGCTGCAGTAACTGGTGATACCGTTGGCGACCCTTTTAAAGATACTTCAGGACCATCAATGAATATTTTAATTAAACTTACCTGTTTAATTGGATTGGTTATTGCACCTATTTTAGGAGGACATTCTGAAACCAAATCTCATAGTGAAGAAACGAAGAAAGAAGTGAAAGTTGAAATTACACAAACTTCTGAAGAGGTAGAAACTTCTAAAATTACGAGTACTAAAACTATTGACGGTATCGTAACTAAAAAGAAAGCATAACTACTTTTAATAAGAAAATGAACGATCCCCAAAAAGTGAAACGCTGTTTGGGGATTTTTTATTAAAAGTGAATTCGTAAAAATTTAGTAAGTTTAAATGAAAAAGAAACACTTTATTATAGCTGTAATTACAATAATGATCTCCTGCAATTCCCAAGGAAAACGTCCATTAATGGGAAAAACAATTTATCAACAAGAGCTAAATGCAAGCTATAAAGATGCTTCAAAATCGCCTTTAAAAAAGAAAGATTTAAAAGAATTTAAAGGGTTAGATTTTTTTCCTATAGACACCTCTTTTATTGTAAAAGCTAGATTCACGAAAATAAAAAACGCGCCAATTTTTAAAATGGCAACTACTACAAATAGAAAACCTTTGTATAAAGAATATGGTTTATTAAACTTTACATTGAATGAAAAAAACCATGTACTGACCATTTATCAGAGTCAAAATGATTTGGAGGATGAAGCATATAAAGATTTTTTATTTTTACCTTTCACAGACACTACTAGCGGAGACGAATCCTATGGTGGTGGACGCTATATGGATGTCATGACAACAGACATAACAAGAGACAATACGATTGTATTAAATTTCAACAACACCTACAATCCTTATTGTGCCTACAACGAAAAATATTCTTGCCCTTTAACTCCCAGAAAAAATCATCTGGAAATCGCAATAAAAGTAGGAATAAAAGCTTTTAAAAAATTGTAAGAACACAAATCGATTTCTGTTTTAAAAGCTAGGATACAAACTCCTTATAACTGCACTTAGCAATATCACTTAAATTTACGATACGACTTTTAAAAACTAAAAATAAGGTTACTTCATTTTTTTATTGGTAATATACAAACCATAAAGAGCACTAAAAACAATTTTAAAACCAAAAAAGTTTTTCCATTTACCGTCCGAAAAATTAGCGGTATTCACTGTTTCGAAATCTCCTGAAAATATTTCTGAAGAACTATTGATTAGCAAAGGTAGTAGCGTAACTACTAAGAAAAAAGGAATGGCAACTCTTAAAAAGTTGGGTAAAAATTGGGGGTGCTTGATATTCTCTAAAAAACTCATTATTTTAATTTTTGATTGTTATGATGACGATCGTGATCGCGTTTTGTTTTAATGTCTAATTTCTTTTCGAAAGCGTCTTGTAAATCTATTCCTGTTTGGTTCGCTAGACACAAAACAACGAATAATACGTCTGCTAGTTCTTCTCCTAAATCTTTGTTTTTATCAGATTCTTTCTCACTCTGTTCTCCATAACGCCTTGCAATAATACGTGCAACTTCACCAACTTCTTCTGTTAATTGTGCCATGTTTGTTAGCTCATTAAAATAACGAACTCCATGGGTTTTAATCCAATCGTCAACTTGCTTTTGTGCGTTTTCTATCTTCATTTTTTTTTGTTTCAGAATCGCAAAGTTACAAAGTCTGGAAGATAAACTTTCTAAAATAGCTTGGTTTGTTTTAAAAAAAATAATTACCTTTCATAAATATTCAGTATTTCAGTGACTGCCACTGAACTTATTTCGGTATTTAAAAATATATTTTGCTCAATTTTAAAAAAATGGATGAATATAATCAGTTATTTAAAGCACTAAATATTTTGGAGGAAGACCTTCAAGAAGAAATTATAAAAGTCGCAGAATTACAAACTGTCCCTAAAAACACTCTTATTGTAGTGCAAGATAAATACATTAAATGGTTGGCAATCGTTATTAGTGGAAAAGTAAGGGTTTGGCAAGAAGATGGTGATCGGCAAATATTACTTTATTATGTGAACCCTATACAAACCTGCGTTTTGTCTCTTTCTGCAACATTTAAGGATTGTAAAAGTAGTGTAAATGCGAAAACAATCGAAGAAACTACAATTATAAAAATACCCGTAAGATTTGCTTCAACATGGAGTTTTAAATACTTTTCTTGGAACAAGTTTACTTCAAATTCGTTTATTTTTAGTTACGAAGACCTACTACATTCATTTAAAAATTTAGCATTTAACAAAAATGACAAACGCTTATTAGATTATTTAAAATCCCAAAGAAAGAAAACTCAATCTTCTATTATTCTTATCTCACACAGTCAGTTAGCAAAAGAAATTGGAACTACCCGGGAAGTTGTTTCTAAAATATTAAAGCAATTTGAACTCTCAGGAACTGTGAATCTGAAATTCAAACAGATAGAATTACTCTAAAAAACTACTTTTTTTTTATTTTTTTTATTTAACTGTATCAAAAGGTACAAGTTGGAGACTAATGATAATATTAAATTTGTTTAATCATAAATTAAAAAAAAATGAAGCAAGTATCTAAAGTGAAATTAGTCGTTGTACTTATTGCAGCCCTAACAATTAGCAGTTGTAAAAGTAAAAACAGCAATTCAAATCAAAAAGAGAGTAAAATTATGAAAGAACAAAAAGAAACCTACGTTTTAGTTCATGCCGCTTGGTTGGGGGGATGGCAATGGGGAGAAGTAACCAAAACTTTAAAAGAAAAAGGACACATAGTAATCACACCTGATTTGCCAGGTCACGGAAGTGATAAAACGTCTCCTAAAGATATTACAATGGAGAGCTATGTAAAAACGCTAACAGACATTCTTGACAAACAAGATGAGTCCGTAATTCTAGTTGGACATAGTTTTAATGGCATCACCGTTAGTAGGGTGGCTGAATTAAGACCAAAAAAAGTTAAAAAACTGGTATATCTAACTGCTTTTTTACTACCGAATGGAGGTTCTTTTTTTAAGGCAGTACAAGGAGTAAAGGGTTCTACGGCAGTAGATAATTTTTATCTTTCGGAAGACAAAACTTATGCTTTAGTGAATGAAGATGAAATACAAAATGCGTTTGCACATGACATTCCAAAAGAAGCTTTTGATGGAGCAAAACCGAAAATCGTAGCCGAACCATCTGCTCCCTTAATGTATGAACTGGAAATAACAACTGAAAACTATGGGAAAATACCAAAATATTATATTGAATGTACTGATGACAGAGCGATTCCTATTGAAGTTCAAAGAGGAATGTACAAAGGAAATGTAACAAAAGCTTACAGCCTTACATCTAGTCATACCCCAAATTTTTCGCAACCAGAAAAGTTAGCAAATACTCTTTTAGAGATAGCACTAGAAAAATAAAATGACCTCATAAAATATGGGTACTAGGTTCTTTTTGTGGTTGATTTAAAATAAAATTTTATTAAAACCTTCAAAAATAAGCTTTCGGTTAACCTCCCAAAAGGTGACTATTTCAAAGGCTACCCAATTAAAATCTAGAGAGCGACAAAATATATAATTGAGAGTAAAAAGGCACAAATCTTTAGGTTTGTGCTTTTTTTATATATCATTCACACCAAAAAAACGATTTTAAAAAATACAAATCAGCACACACTCTTCTCGAATTTGATCAATTTATCAAAAAAAACTCCCTTATTTTTAACAACTCTTAACAAGAAAAAAGGACACTTGGAGATGAAGTATTATTTCTTTTATCCGTAAATTTGCGGTACGCTATAAAATTACCAAAAATCGGATGAAAAATATTTTTAAGATACTTTACTCTACACGCTTAATGGCGGTTTTATTCATTCTTTATGCTACTGCAATGGGAGTCGCTACTTTCATTGAAAATGATTTTGGCACACAAACCTCTAAAGCATTAGTTTATAACGCTTGGTGGTTTGAATTAATTATGGTCTTCTTTGTCATTAATTTTTTTGGAAATATTTTCAGATATCGCTTGTATAAAAAAGAAAAATGGGCTGTTTTATTATTTCATGTAGCCTTCTTATTTGTTCTTATTGGGGCAGGAATTACCCGCTATATTGGTTATGAAGGTATTATGCTGATCAAAGAAGGAGAAAGTACCAATAAATTCTTATCAGAAACCACCTATTTAAACCTATTTGTAGATAACAATAAACTTCAAAAGCCAGAAATCAATAGACCTTTATTATTATCTGCTTGGGGTAAAAATTCTTGGTCTTATGCCGATAATTTTAAAAGCAATAATGAGACACAAGATTTTATCATTGAATTGGTAGATTATATTCCCTGGGCAGAAAAAAAATTAGTAGAAGATGAAAATGGTATCGAACATTTATTTTTTGTAGAATCTTCGGAAGGATCGCGTCATGAACATTGGCTAAAAAAAGGAACCATCCAGAATATTCATGGAGTTTTAGTTGGTTATGAAACGACTGACAATACTGCTTCTATCAACTTTAAGAAAGAAGATGGCACTTTAAAAATGATGGCTAAAGAGGATGGTAATTGGTTTCGAATGGCAGATCAAGAAAAAGGGACAATCGTAAAAGATACGCTTCAAAATTTTCAATTTTTAACGTTACACAATCTTGCCGGATTACAATTTGTGATTCCAAGACCTGCAGAAAAAGGAATCATGAAGACTATTCGTGGGCCAAAAGATGACAAAAAATTAGATGTTCTTCTTATAGATATTCACAGTAATAAAGAAACAAAAAGAATAGAATTGACCGGAGGGAAATATAATTCGGAAGGTGCCAAAGAAGTTTCTGTAGGTGGATTAAATTTTAGAATGCAATACGGAGCAAAAATTTTAGAAACGCCGTTTTTTGTGAAATTGAATGATTTTCAATTAGAAAAATATCCGGGTTCCGAAAGTGCTGCAGCGTATGCTAGTGAAATAACTCTAATCGATATAGAAGAAAAATTTGACTATAAAATTTTCATGAATCACATTTTAGACCATAAAGGCTACAAGTTTTTTCAATCCAGTTATGATTTGACTGGAGAAAAAGAAGAAACGCATCTTTCTGTAAACCATGATTTTTCAGGAACATTCGTCACTTATTTGGGATATTCATTATTATATATCGGCTTAATCTGCATGTTATTTGCAAAAAATACGCATTTTGACGATTTAAAAAAGGGCTTAAAAAAAATCAGAAAGAAAAAAATGACCTTGTCTGTGATAGCAGCATTATTTATAGGTAGCGTTAGTTTTTCACAACACACAGCACACGCGTCAAATAGCATTTCAAATCAACAAATAGATTCTATTTTACAAGCTAATTTAGTCGATATTGAACATGCAGATAGTTTTAATAAATTAGTAATTCAAGATGCTGGAGGGCGAATGAAACCAGCACATACATTTGCCTCTGAATTGGTAAGAAAAGTTAGCAAAGCAGAAAGTTTTAACGGAATGCAACCCAGCCAGGTTTTGCTATCAATTATTGAAAAGCCAAGGCTTTGGTTTGAAGTTCCTTTTATTTATTTAGAGAAAGGAAATACAAAAATCAGAGAAACTTTGAACATTCCTGTTACTGCTAAATATGCTCGTCTATCAGATTTCATTACTCCTAGAGGCGTCTATAAAATAAAAACCCAAGTTGCTGAAGCTCAGAAAAAAAATGTAAAAAATAAATTTGAGAAAGATTTAATTAAAATTGATAGACGCGTTGGTTTATTATATAGTGCGATTGGTGGCGGTATTTTTCGTATTTATCCAATTCCTAATGATGAAAACAACACGTGGGTTTCTCAACCAGAAACCTCAACTGCAGGTTTTAAAGGAACAGACTCTGTTTTTGTGCGTCAATCTTTACCTGTATATATCCAACTTTTACAGGAAGGCAAGAAGACAAAAAAATACACAAAAGCAGCACAGATTTTAGATGGAATTAAAAAGTTTCAGAAAAAATTTGGAGCAACTGTATATCCCTCAGAAGATAAAATTGATTTGGAAATTTCTTATAATAAGCTGCAACCTTTTCAAAGACTTGCAAAATATTATGGTTATCTAAGTTTACTTTTAATCATATTTGTTTTTGTAGAAATTTTCAATACAAAAAAATGGGTTAATATTCTTGTTAAGATTTTAATTGGAGGAGTAATTACTTTATTTACATTACATACTTTAGGTTTAGTTTCACGCTGGTTTATTAGTGGAAATGCGCCTTGGAGCAATGCTTATGAATCTATCATTTATGTTGCTTGGGCAACCATGTTATTTGGTTTGTTCTTTGGTAGGAAATCTGCTTTAACAATTACAGCAACAACCTTTTTGACAGCTATTATTTTAGCTTTTGCGCATCAAAATTGGCTAGATCCAGAGATTGCAAATTTACAACCTGTTTTAAATTCTTGGTGGTTATTGGTGCACGTTTCAATAATTGTAGCAAGTTACGGACCCTTTTCTTTGGGAATGATTCTGGGTATCTTTGCTATAATTTTGATAATTTTCACCACCGAAAAGAATAAAAAGAAAATGAATTTACACATCAAGGAAATTACCATTATTAATGAAATGGCAATTACTGTTGGTTTGGTAATGTTAACTATTGGAAACTTTCTTGGTGGAATGTGGGCAAATGAAAGTTGGGGCCGTTATTGGGGTTGGGATCCAAAAGAAACTTGGGCATTGATCTCCATTATGATTTATGCTTTTGTTTTACACATGCGTTTAATACCGGGTTTAAGAGGAAAATTATCTTTTAATTTTGCCTCTGCATTTGCTTATTTATCAATAATGATGACTTATTTTGGTGTAAATTTCTATTTATCGGGATTGCATTCTTACGCAAGTGGAGACCAAGCTGTAACACCTAGAGAGGCTTATATTTACATTGGCATACTCGTCTTACTTACTATCATTGCTTCCTTTAAATACAAGAAATACTTTAAAAAGTAACGATATAGTTTACCAAGAAAATGTATTTTTGCTTTTTAACCTAAAACAAATCAAAAACACAATGTTTCATAAAAATATAAAATTAATTTTAGCTGGTTTAATTACTGTTTGGGCAGTGTATGAATTTAGCCAAGTACATATAATGAATGGAATTTCAATCTTATTATTAGTAGGGATTTTTGTTTTATTCTATTTTAAAAATGAATTTATTTTACTAGCTTTCTTACAGTTACGTAAGCAAAACTTTGAAGGAACAAAAAAATGGTTGGGATATATTAAAAACCCCGAAGCTGCTTTAATCGTTAAGCAGCAAGGATATTATAACTATTTACACGGTATTATATTGAGTCAAACAAATATTACACAAGCTGAAAAATTTTTACGTAAGGCGGTGAAATTAGGTTTGGCAATGGATCATGATTTGGCAATGGCTAAATTACAATTAGCAGGAATCTCAATGACGAAAAGACGCAAACGAGAAGCAACTAATTTAATGGCAGAAGCTAAAAAATTAGATAAACACGGAATGCTAAAAGAGCAAATGCAAATGATGAAACAGCAAATGAAGAAAATTTAATAAGCATCAGCTCTTGTCTTAAATGAGTAAGTAAATCTTGCTTAAAACATCACTTAGGTTTTCTCTTCAAAAAATAGTCTTCTTTTACTATTATAATAAAAACCCGCTTTTTAGACTGCACCCAAAAGTTTAGAGAAAATCAGTATTATTTCAATCTAGTTAGACTTAAATCTTTGTTATATTGAACGATAAACAACCCTTTGTTTTCTGAAATACCAACCAATTTATTAGAATAGTCAAACTTACTTTCTACTCGATAAGAAGTGCCTTTTAGAAAGGTAGACTGTAAATCGTTACCAGAAGCTAAACGGATTAAAACATCATAGGTAATATCAAAACCTTTGGTTGCATAAAAAGACGGTAAGGCATTATTTTCCTTATAATACTGGCGATTAAATAATTGTGTTGAGGCAGAAGCTTCGTTCACAAACTGATCGCTCACATAGGTGTAATTTAATTTGGCTAATTTAAAATTATCAATTTTATCATAAGCAGTTCCTTTGTTGTAAGAAAAGATGCGCATGTTTAGTGAATCTGACAAACTGTTCGCACTATTAATAGCATCTGCTATAATTACATTATCATCTGTAGCCATTATAACCCAATTATAAACATCTGGTTTAAAAACATCTGTAAAGCGTTCTCTTGCAATATACCCCTCTTTAGGGTTTACAATATGAACCATCGAAATAGAATCATGTTTTTCTAAAGACTCTTTTATAAAAGAAGTAGAAATCGTTGACACCGCATCCCCATCCCCCACTAAAATTAAGTTTTGATTGGAAATACTGTCTTTAATATAACGAATCAATTCTGCTCGAAACACATTTTTTTCTGGTGAAGCCTTAATTAAATTAACCGCAGAAAACTTAGATTGATTTTTTGAATAAAACGGAAAAATAACTGGCACTTTTACACTGTTAGAAACGATTTCTGTTTCCTCTGAATACAAAGGACCTATGATTACATCATTTTCATTTAAATCATTATCCGCTAAAAGAGTTCTTATTCTAGTTCCATTTCTTTCGGTATCAAAAACATTTAATTCTATTGAAACTCCTTGTTTTCTTAAAGAATCAACCGCTATTTCAGCTCCTAAATAAAAATCAGTGACAATATTTGCCAATTTACTTTTCATAAAAAGCTCATTGCTGGCTATTGTATCATTTTCATTGGTCTTAAAAGGAAATAACAATGCCGCTTTTAATGAACTGTTTTCGGCAATAAAATCTTCGTAAATAGTATTTTCTGGCACGTTGCCTTTTTCTATGGGTTTTATTTTTATAATTTGCCCAACTTTCAATCCTTCAATTAACTCAGGATTCAAAGTAATTAAATCTTCTTGTGAAACATTATAAAAACGAGTCAGACTATAAAAAGCATCTCCTTTTTTTACTTCATAAACAACAAAACTCTTTGCAAGATCACTTAAAAACTCCTTTTTATCATTTATTTCTTTCTCATTACTAGGGACATTTTCTAAGACCTTACCTAAAACTTTTATTTTTTTATTGGGAATTACGATCACTGTGTTTACTTCAGGCTTTCTACTGACATCAGGATTTAGTCGCAGTAAATCTTTAGTTTTCATCTCCAATCTCTTAGCAATAGTTTTCATCGTTTCACCTTCTTTGATTTTATAGTCGATGTACTTTTTTTGCTGTCCGCAAGAGACAGAAAACGTTAAAATACTCAGAAAAACAAAAAACTTTAGATGCTTCATATACAT
>Ga0209199_1000921_pt1 | contig 37854 bp, 29 predicted proteins | sample COGITO_mtgs_1105_7_FD_184805 | JGI IMG/M metagenome (GOLD analysis project Ga0209199, IMG submission 184805) | Pelagic marine microbial communities from North Sea - COGITO_mtgs_110523 (SPAdes) (version 2) | ecosystem: Environmental > Aquatic > Marine > Epipelagic ... | reverse complement strand
TCTAAAACAGCCTTAAAGAGCAGCGAAAAAAACTTATAGTAATTACTCTCTGGGTCGTCCCAGAAATGATTAGAGGTGTCTTTGAAAGCATTGATTGGATTAAACATCCTGAATTTAAACTCAATTTCATTTGGGGCTTTCTTTGTTATTCCTCCAAGCTTTATGATTTGTTTCTCGAGAGGGACAATACGCTCATGATAAAAATCATTCAAGCTATTTTCAATGGATTCCTTTAATAAATCCCTAATTTGCTTTTCATTCATTAAATCTTTGGTTTTAATGAAGCATTACTTTTTCTTATTATACTTACTCTTGGCAGCTTTGAATAAGGAGTAACCCATCAAAGCGTATTGGTAGTTTTTAATGGCAAAGCGAAGTAGTCTGAACATAATTTATCCTTTAGTCTCTAATTATATTTCACAAGTATTAGCTCCAAAAACCCTGTAAATTACACACATCCCTGAAAATGCATTAAAAAGTAAAATACCTCCAACAATAGATTGGGCAACCGAAAAAGGATTAGTACCAAAAATAAGGGGGGCAGGAATTAGAAAAACAGATACTATAAACCTTACCACTCTCTCTGCACTATTTTGATTTTTAACAAATATTTTCATAGAATTGATTTACATCACAATATACCAATTTCTCTAAACACCTGTTAGTCATATAAATCAGAAAAATCCACAAGTGATTTAAAATCACAAAGGGTTTGGATTGGGGGAGTTTTAGAAGTTTTTGGGAATTTTGATTTGATTTCAGAACGTCAAATCCTATATTAGTCTAATGGAATGGTACATGAAAAATCGTTGGTGGATATGGGGAGTTACGGGAGTGTATCTTGCCTATCGAATTTATCTATCAATAGCTTATTAGTTTAGACTTTAATTACTAAGGATGCGTTTTAAAAGGTTTAATAAATTAGTAAATCTCGAGACAAGGAATTACTTGAGGTATGCTATAGGTGAAGTTGTTCTTGTTGTAGCTGGAATTCTAATTGCACTTCAGGTTAATAACTGGAATGAGTTAAAGAAACAAGAAAAAGAGGAAAAGAAAATATTACTTTCATTACATAACGAGATTTCATCAAGTATTCTTAATTGTGAACTTGTAATTAAAAAAAGGAGAGAAGTTTTAAACGCTGGTAAAGAAATCCTGAAGTATACGTCACCTAACGGAATTTGGAAATCTCAATATAAGCTTGACAGTTTAATTTTTTATATCACAAATTCTGGTTGGAGACATGTTCCGCAAGAGGGCGTGCTAAATGAAATTATCAATTCTGGTAAATTATCCCTGATAAGTGAAAATAGACTTAGGACACAAATATCATCTCTACCAAGAGCCTATTCACAAATGATAGAAAATGATAGAATCAATCGATTAAATAATACTGTTAATATAGTTCCTTTATTCTATGGCAAATCAATTTTAAAAAATGTCACAAACTATATTGAACCTTTCAAATTTTCAAAAACTCCACTTGGGTATACAAAATTCGAAACTTCATATACTTTGCTATTAAGAGACCCTGAAATTGAAGACGCTCTTTCATATCAAAATACTTACCAAAAGTATGGGGTAGAATTTTTGGAAAAAGTAAGACTGAAATATTTTAATATTCAAGAACTTATTGAAGCAAAGTATCCTGATGTGGATTATGTTAAGCTTGACAAAGATTTAGATAGAGGGGTCTGGAACTAACTCTGCAAAAGGATAACTGGCAGTTGGAAATAACTCCATCGGCACACACTACCTGAATTCGTGCCAAGAATAGTATTCTACCCAGAGTCCAATAGCTCTGGAATTACGCATGTAATGGAAGGAGACGAAGTTGGAAAAAATATTACAAAAGGTCACAACTGAGGAAACAGTTGGGTAGAGACAAAAAACTGCCAAATAGCTGCCAAAAAGTGGCAAAAATTCACTATATTTAAGTAACCATGAGATTGAAAATCCCAGTATTTACAGGGGTTGTAGGACAGACCCTCTGATTAACAGTCAGATGCTCTAACCAACTGAGCTAAGGAGGAATTTGGACGCAAATATAAAACTATCCCATGAAAAAACTGAAATTTTTTGGCATATAAATTCATTATTGTATTTCATCATTTTTCAAGGCAACATTCATAAAATTTACTTTATAACTCAGGTTAGAATTACACAGTCCCATATAAAGACACTTACCCCTTTCTTCATTATAATTTTTGACTACAATATAAAATTCACCTAAATCAAGTGTTGTTCCACTGAGGGGGGCTAGATTATTGGTAAAAATTATGACCACATAAGTTAAAATAATTAATAATGCCTGATTTATGTATCTAAATAAATTAATATTGTATATAAAAATGTTGTTAATACAACTGTTAGATTTAAATATGTGATCGTCTTATGACCTGCCATAGTTGAATTAGTTTTTCGTTTGATTAGTTATGGTTATTTGTTTTATTGGCAAGGTCAAAGACGTTCATTTTATCCCATTTTATAATAATAAAAATCCTCAGCTTAGGGTAATTGATTTTTGGGTTATTTATTAAATACATGCAAGTAAAGTATACTGTAAAGACGTGTACCTCCCAACGTCCAGATTTGATTCCTTAAACATCCAAGGTACCAATCCTCATCTCAGCATAATTTTTCACCTTTTCTTATTGACTTGAAAACAGTCAGGGTCAATTTTCTGTCTTTCTGGACAATAGTTTCATATTCTTTTCAAACCCTCTAACTAAAAAAATCTTCCTATTTTAGAGAAAACAGATTTAAGTTAAAAAAAGAGATGTATTATAAGACAAAGCAACTGTTGACAGGCACTTTATTGCTGTTGTTGGTGACGGCTTGTGGTTCCTCAACCGATAAAAATCCCGAATACCTATTTAGGGCCAGTATGTTGGTGAAAGAAAATCACACCTGGTACAAAGCCTTCATTCATTTTGGAAAGCTTATAGAAGAGCGCTCTGATGGTCGAATGAAATTGGAAGTTTACCCATCGGAACAGTTGGCCAAAGAACTCGAAGCCATCCGTTTAATCAAATTAGGAGTCATCGACATGACCATTTCTGCGGGTTCCTTGACCAATTTTGCTGAAATACTCACCTTTTCCGATATGCCGTTTTTGCTCAAAGACACTCTTGCCATGCACAAACTCATCAACAGCGATATCGGAAAGCGAATCGAAAGGGAGATGATTGAAAAAATCGGACTTCGTCCATTGGGCTATTTCCAAAGAGGAGAACGACATTTGACCTCCAATCGACCCATAAAGCATCCCGATGATCTGCAAGAATTAATCATCAGAGTCCCCAATGCACCTTCCTATGTAGTGGCTTGGAAAGCTTTGGGTGCCAAACCCACCCCTATGGCTTTTTCTGAGGTGTTTTCTTCCCTTCAACAGGGAACCATAGAAGCGCAGGAAAATCCTTTTGCAATGATTAAAAATGCTGGGTTCAGCGAAGTTCAAAAATACCTCAACCTTACTGGGCATTTGATCACTTGGGGGTATCCGCTGGTGGGCGAAAAACAATTCCAAAGTTTGCCAAAAGACCTTAAAGCTATTTTTTTACAAGCAGCCAGAGAAATGCAAGTTTATGAGCATCGATTATTTCTTGACAACGAATCCAAAGTCCAAAAGCAATTAAAAGACGAAGGGATGATTTTTGTAGAGGTCGACAAAATTGCTTTCATGGAAAATGGGCAAGAGGCCGTTTACGAAAGTTTATCGCCCCAGATGCAAGAGGTCTATAAATCCATAAAAAAAATCACTCAATGAGTTTTAAAATCTTTTTATCCAAGTTTTTAAAATACGGAACACTGATGACCAGTCTGGGATTTGTCATTACCGTATCCCTTCAGATATTCGCAAGATTTTTCCTCAGCGATGTCCCCCCGTGGACTGAGGAAGCTTCAAGGATTTTATTCATCTATGCCATAGCATTTGCCAGTGGTTTGGCATATCGCGGGAATTACTTTGTTTTTTTAGAAGCTTTTTACGCAACATTTTCTGAGAAGCTCAAAAAAATAATAGACCTCATCTCCCCCCTTCTGAGCCTAGTGTTATTCGGATTTTGTGCCTATTACACTTTGCCAGTCATCGAAATGGGAATGGACGAATATTCTCCCACACTCCAAGTCATTATGGCGGTTCCTTTTTTGAGTATTTTGATTTTGAGTCTCTCCCTGAGCTACTTCAGTTTTTTGAGTCTTATGAATAAAATTAAATTTTGGAAATCATGATACTACTGCTTATCACTGTTTTTGTCGTTTGTCTTTGTTTCCGATTTCCCATTGCATTTTCTTTGGGCTTATCCTGTTTGGTTTACTTTTTTTTCAAAGGCACTCCACTGGTGGTCGTTCCTCTAAAAATGTATGCAGGTATTGACGTTTTTGTTTTATTGAGCATCCCCGGTTTTATCATCGCAGGGAATTTAATGAACCAAGGTGGGCTGACCGATAAAATCATTAATTTTTGCAACCACCTTTTGGGTCATGTCAGGGGTGGGCTTTCATATGTCAACATCAGTGCCTCCATGCTATTTGCAGGAATTTCTGGTACAGCCATTTCCGATACGGCCAGTTTGGGAGCCGTGATGATCCCCGCCATGAAAAAAGAAGGATACGACAGTGATTTTTCTTGTGCCATTACCGCAGCTTCCTCAACCGTTGGGCCCATTATCCCTCCTAGTTTACCCATGATTATTGCCGCTACATTGAGTGGTCTGTCGGTAGGAAAACTTTTTCTCGCTGGTGCCATCCCAGGACTACTTTTGGGCTTGGGATTGATGTTGGTTGCCTATTTCGTTGCCAAAAAAAAGAACTACCCCAAACACCCAAAAAGTTCCTTATTGCAGATTTTTAAAAGCTTTACCGATACTTTCTGGGCTTTATTAATGACCTTGATCATCCTATTTGGGATCATTGGAGGTGTGTTCACTCCCACAGAGGCTTCCGTCGTAGCGGTACTTTACGCCCTGTTTATTGGAACATTCGTTTATAAAAAACTCAACCTCAAGAACATTTCTGTAGTCATTTTGGATTCCATGAAAACCACTGCCTCTCTGATGATATTGGTCGGTTTTGCCAATTTATTTGGTTTCATCCTCATTACCGAGCAGATTCCCCAACGCATCTCTGAGCAAATCCTTTTATGGACCACCAATAAATACGCTGTTCTTCTATTGATCAATTTACTATTAATACTGGTCGGAACTTTTATGGAAACCATCGCTGCCCTATTAATTTTATTTCCAATACTGCTCAAAGTCGCCATAGAGGTAGATGTTGAACCCATACACTTTACCGTCATTGCCGTTCTGAATTTAATCATAGGACTAACGACTCCTCCAGTGGGGGTGTGTTTATTTGTAGCTTCAAGTATCGGAAAAACCTCTATAGGAAAAGTCAGTAGGGCTGGGTTGCCTTTTTTGGCGGTCAGTCTTTTGGTATTGGCCTTGGTATCCCTTTTTCCCGAACTTTCCCTTTTTCTGCCCAAACTGATTATGGATTAGTCACCCTCTTATACAGACTAACCCCCATAACAAGGATGTAAAAAACTCCAAACCGAAATATGGGAAAAGAGAAACACCAACCCAATCTTCAAAGGTAATTTGCTTTAAATAATGAAAGCAGTGAAAAACAAAGTAGCTAAGTTTATATAGCCCTGTTCTTGGGTTTTTTATTGGGGATTCTTCCAAAATTTCCGGAACCATCGTAGTCAATGGTATCCGTTTCAATTTTGGAACGACTATGAGCCTTGGTCTCTTTATTATTGAAAAAGATACCCAACAAAAAAAGAAAAAACACAATGAGGCCTACGGCAAAAATGATGGAAACGCTCATTACTTGTAAATTTGTTTGATGTAGGCTCCTGCAGCCAAAATTGAGGGCACCCAAATGCCCACATATAGTCCTTCCGGTTGTTGACCGTTGAACCATAAGTAAACTGAAAAAAGAAAGCTAAGAAAGGCAGCCGCTAGAATCAGATAGTCAGATCGTTTCATTATTGATCAGTTTTTTTAAGCCTAAAGAATTCCTCGTCGGATTCTATCCAGACAAAATCGCTGGTCACTTTTTCGGTTTTAGGATTGTAAAAAATCTCCAAATATTTCAGTCTTTTGACCTCTTTCACCTTAACCTGTGCAACAAATTTATGGTGGTGATACTTATCAAAAGGGCTGATAAATGAAGTGTAGGAATCCCAGATGATATTACGGGTATATTCTACATTGCCATAGGTTGATTTTACAAAAGCCCGAATGGCCTTATTGATTTCCTTAACATTTACAGGGACAATTTCACTTTCCTTTAGATTTTTCTCCTCCATTACATCGAGGAAACCTTGGTGCTCAGAAATGAAATTATCCAATGCTGGTTTTTGTTCTTGGTTGGAGATGCCCAGTTCGATCAAGTCTGCGGCATTGTCTTTCTTTTCCTCTTTCTCGTCGATCAAGTAAAATTCTTCATCTTCTGGGATCCATTCAAAATCTCCTCTTACTTTTTTTACAAAAGGATTGTAAATAACCTCCACATATTTCAACCGTTCCAAATCATTAACTTTTACTTGTGCAATAAATGTATGGTAGTGATAAATATTGGAAGGACTCAAAAAAGTTTTATAAGAATCCCAAATGATGTTTCGGGTGAACTCCACGACCTCTGGGTAGCGCTCTTCAATAAAAAAGCGAATTTTTTTATTGATTTCTTTGATGTTTATGGGCGTAATCTCCCCAGCTTCATTTTCATCAAAACCTTCGTGTTCGATGATAAAATCATCGATTTTGACACGTTGCTCCTGAGCGAAAACCGCAGGACTACAAACCAAAGCAAATGAGAGGAACAAATAAGAGATGTGAAACTTCATAACTAATGACGTCTTTTAATTTCTATAAATATACTAATTATCAAAATTAGTTGCCGAAATCACCCAATTTAATTGGACAAAAACCGAAATAGATCATTTCCGTTGGCATAAATTACCAAAGCCAATAAAAGGAAAAATCCTGCCATCTGAGCGTATTCCATGAATTTGTCGTTGGGTTTTCTACCACTGATCATTTCATACAACAGAAACATCACGTGTCCCCCGTCCAAAGCGGGAATAGGCAGTAAATTCATAAAAGCCAGAATGATTGAAATAAATGCTGTGCTGGCCCAAAAAGCCCTCCAGTCCCAAGAAGCTGGGAAAAGACTTCCAATCGCTCCAAAGCCACCCAGTTGGGAAGCTCCTTTTTTGGTAAAAACATATTTGAATTGCGCTACATAATCGTAAAGCGTCCAGTAGCCATAGCTAAATCCTTCGACTATACTTTCGCCTAGGCTCAGTTCGACCTGACTGATTTTGAATGAACTTCGGGGAATAATTCCCATCTTTCCATCGGCATCCAGCGTCAAGCTCAAAGTATCTTTGTCTTGCCCTCGATCTACCACATATTGTACGGTTTGATTGGCTTTTTCGTTGTTAAAATTTCGAAGCTGACCCCAATCTTCAATCACCACATCATTGGCAGCGACAATTTCATCACCTTCCCTAAACCCAGCGCTAAAAGCACTTTTGTCAGTCAATACACTGTCGATTTTAGCAGGAAAACGCGGATACAAAACATTCATTTGACCCGAGTTAAACATACGGTCTCCAATATTTTCGGGTATGGCCAGTGTGACTTTACGACCATTGGAACGTTCTACTTTTACCTCTTTGACAGATCGAATCAATAACATTTTGTTGATATCAAGAGCCACTTCAAGGGGCTTGTCATCTACCGTTAAAATTTGATCACCTTTTTCAAAACCGATTTCTTTAGCCAAAGGTGAAACACCCATGCCTAAAGGCAAAGCGCTGTTGGGTAAAGTGTTTTTTCCCCAAACAAAAAGGATCATCATATAGATGAGAAAGCCCAAAATCAAGTTGACAGTTACTCCTCCCAGCATGATGATCAATCGCTGCCAAGCGGGTTTGGTTCGAAATTCCCAAGGTTGTGGAGGTTGTTGCATCTGTTCCTTATCCATACTCTCATCGATCATTCCCGATATTTTGACATAGCCTCCTAAGGGTAACCAACCAATCCCATAGACGGTATCTCCATACTTCTTTTTGAACAAAGCAAATTTGACATCAAAAAACAAGAAAAACTTTTCTACTCGGGTTTTAAAGATTTTGGCAGGGATAAAGTGTCCCAACTCGTGTAAAACAATAAGGATGGATAAACTGAGCAGTAGTTGAATGCCCTTCATTACCATAGGTTCCATAACATAACAATTTTGGGTATCAAAAATACCAATTTTAGATACATTGAAGGCTCATTTTGACAAAAACCTTTGGCGATAATTTTTTATGTTTTTTATGAACTATCTTTGTTCAAACATGGGCATTTTAGATAAATACAGAAAATTTATAGGGATATTTGCAGTCATTTCGGCCATTATATTGATGTTGTTTTACAATGCGTTACTTCCTGTCAAAAAATTACCGATTTACCAACCAGCTATGGTCAATTTTGAATTGGTGGACAGCACCATACAGCACCAAAAAAAATTCCATCGCATAGCCGATTTTTCGCTTACCAATCAAAACGGCAAGACCATTACGCAAGACGATTTTAAAGGGAAAATTTATGTTGCAGACTTCTTTTTTACCACTTGTCCAACCATCTGTATTGCCATGACAAATAATCTACTGAAAGTTCAGGAAAAAATAAAAAACAATCCCAATTTGATGCTGCTGTCTCATTCGGTCACTCCTGAAATAGACTCCGTGGCCCAACTCAAAAAATACGCCCTCGAAAAGGGGGTGATCGATCAAAAATGGCATTTGGTCACAGGAGACAAAAAAGCGATCTACGAACTGGCCAGAAAATCCTATTTGGCGGTCAAGGAAGACGGAGACGGTGGGCCTTTTGACATGATCCACACCGAAAACTTTATCTTGGTCGATCCCGACCGCAGGGTCAGAGGCTTTTATGATGGAACAGATCGAGAGGAAATTCAAAGACTGTTGGAGGAGTTGGAAATTTTGATTGAAGAATATTTCCCCTCCTAAATTAACCGCACTTTCTCAGGCCAAATTGACCAAAATTTATAATTTTGTCTTTTTAAAATCATTCTAAATAATGTTCCCACTTGATCAATTGGCAATAGGACAAAAAGCGATAATAGAGTCCATTGAAACCGATTTTTTACCCCTAAAATTGATAGAAATGGGATGCCTTCCTGGCAATGAAATTTCACTCTTACATTTGGCTCCGTTTCGAGACCCCTTATATTTGAAAATCGATGAGGCCCACTTGGCCATTAGAAAAGATGTTGCCCGATATATTATGGTAAAACCTCTGATGGATGATTAAAAACATCAACGTTGCCCTAATAGGGAATCCCAATACAGGAAAGACTTCTGTATTCAATGCCCTCACCGGATTGAATCAAAAGGTGGGGAATTATCCAGGGATTACTGTAGAAAAGAAACAGGGCAGTTGCCGATTGGATCGAATCACCAAAGCCAGAATCCTTGATCTACCTGGCACCTACAGTCTCAACGCTTCCTCAATGGATGAGAGCGTGGTGGTTGAATTACTTCTCAATAAAAACGACCCCGATTTTCCCGATGTCGCCGTAGTGGTGACCGATGTCGAAAACCTCAAACGCAATTTGCTGTTGTTTACCCAAATCAAAGATTTGGAAATCCCTACAGTTTTGGTGATCAATATGTCCGATCAAATGCAAAGAAAAGGCATCAAAATTGACATAGAGAAACTAGAGGAAAAACTCATTACCAGTGTGGTTTTGGTCAGTACCCGACAAAATTCAGGAGTAGAAAAACTCAAACAAATTCTTATAGATTACCGATCCATCTCTACTTTACCGATTTTAGATCCCACCACCATCGATCAAGATTATTTTGAAAACTTGGGCAAAGCTTTTCCCAATCAATCGCTCTACAAACTTTGGTTGGTAATCACTCAGGATGTCAATTTTACAAAGCTCGAACGTCAAAAAGTACCCGATTCAACACAGTTCAAAACCCAATCTCAATCTTATCTCAAAAAATTACAACAGCGGGAAACCATCAAACGCTATCAGTCCATCAATCAAATTCTTAAGGAAACCTACAGAGTAAATCGAGAAGAGGCAACCGATTTGAGGAGCAAATTGGATAACTTATTAATCCACAAATTTTGGGGTTATGTCATCTTTTTTATGATTTTACTGATCATTTTTCAGGCCATCTTCGATTGGAGCAGTGTGCCGATGGATTTTATCGACAGTAGTTTTGCTCGTATGAGCGAATGGATCAAAACCCAAATGCCAGCGGGTATATTGACTGATCTGATAGCAGAAGGTGTCGTCTCTGGTTTGGGGGGGATTGTGATTTTTATCCCTCAAATTGCTTTTTTGTTTTTGTTTATTTCCATTTTGGAAGAAACAGGATACATGAGTCGAGTAGTATTTTTGATGGATCGAGGTTTGAGAAAATTTGGTTTGAGCGGAAAAAGTGTGGTTCCTTTGATTTCAGGAACGGCCTGTGCTATTCCGGCTGTGATGGCCACCCGCAATATCGAAAATTGGAAAGAGCGATTGATTACCATTTTGGTGGTTCCATTTACCACATGCTCCGCACGCCTGCCGGTTTACATGATTCTTATCTCCTTGGTCATTCCCAACGATCGACTTCTGGGGATCAATTATCAAGGCCTAACCCTGATGGGTCTTTACTTGATTGGGTTTCTGATGGCCATTGTTTCGGCTTCTATTCTCAATCGGTTACTTAAGTCGCCCAACAAGTCTTATTTTGTGGTGGAAATGCCCAATTACAAACTTCCATTGCTCAAAAACGTAGCGATTACGGTTTGGGAAAAAACCCGATCTTTTGTGGTAGAGGCGGGTAAAATTATTTTGGCCATATCTATTTTACTTTGGTTTATGGCTTCCTTCGGTCCAGGAGAAAAATTTTCAAATGCAGAACAAATCATAACCCAACAATATTCGAATGAAGCTTTAAATGACCTGGAACTAGAAAACAAGATAGCTTCATTCAAATTAGAAAATTCTTACATCGGTATATTGGGTAAAACCATAGAACCCATTATTCTTCCCTTGGGATATGATTGGAAAATAGGAATTGCTTTGATCAGTTCTTTTGCGGCTCGAGAGGTTTTTGTTGGGACATTGGCCACCATTTATAGTGTAGAGCGTGATGCGGAAGAGACCATAAAAACAAGAATGGCAGGGGAGACGAGAAGCGATGGAAGCCGTTTGTTCAACTTGCCTACGGGAATTTCTTTGATGCTTTTTTATGCTTTTGCTATGCAATGCATGAGTACATTGGCCATTGTCAAAAAAGAAACCAACAGCTGGAAATGGCCCGGTATTCAACTTTTTTCTATGACCATTATTGCCTATCTTTCAGCATTGATGGCCTATCAAATTTTAAAATAATGGAAATCTTTCAATACACAGTAGCAATTTTTTTGGGATTGTGGGCACTCTATTATCTGATCCGAAAGTTTAGACCTAAAAACAAACCCGCAACTGTTCAAGGCTGCGGGAGAGGGTGTGGTTGTTGAGCCACTGCAATGGTAATCCGAATCCATCACATCGCAATATAGAAATTTTCCCCAACAGAACATATATGTTCTGTAAAAATCTTACCACAAAACTTAGTTTAAATTAAAATTAAGTTTAATAAGTGGATGATTCTGAGAAAGTTTTAGTTAAGGAATTGGGTAAAAGAATTTCTTTTTTCAGAAAAGAGAAAGGACTTACACAGGCCTATTTATCTGACCTTGCAGAGATGGAAGAGTCAGCTGTTAGAAGAATTGAACTGGGTAAAACCAATCCAACTTTCAAAACCCTTATAAGAATCTCCAAGGGTTTAGGAATCCCTCTCAAAGAATTGGTGGATATTTAAAGGCTTAGCCTTGTTGCATCAATTGTTCAATTTCGTCAGCCTCTTTGGGAATATTTTTCATGAGATTGATTGGAGGACCGTTTTCTTGAGTAACCACATCATCTTCAATCCTAATGCCAAAACCTTCTTCAGGAATGTAAATTCCAGGTTCTACAGTAAGCACCATATTGGCTTGTAATGGCAGATCAACCAAACCGTAATCATGAGTATCCAAACCTAAATGGTGGGAGGTGCCATGCATAAAGTATTTTTTGTAGGCTGGTTTTTCGGGGTCTTGATTTTTGACCATTGTTTGATCTAAGAGTCCGAGTTGGATTAACTCATCGGTCATGATTTGACCGACCTCTTGCTGGTATTCTTTGATTAATATCCCTGGGACGAGCAATTGCATGGCAGCTTTTTCCACCCTCAAGACAGCTTCATATACGGCTCGTTGTCGGGGAGTGAACTTGCCCGATACAGGAACTGTTCGGGTCATGTCGCTCGCATAATTACCGTAGGCTGCTCCAACATCCATAAGGATCATATCCCCCCTTTGGCATTGTTTGTTGTTGTCAACGTAGTGCAAGACATTGCAGTTTTTTCCAGAGGCAATGATAGGAGAATAGGCAAACCCATCGGATCTGTTTTTCAGGAATTCATGGGCGTATTCTGCTTCAATTTCAAACTCCCAAACCCCCGGTTTGATAAAGGGTAAAACCCTCCGAAAGCCTTTTTCTGTGATGCCAATGGCGTTCTTTATTTGGTCCACTTCTTCAGCATCTTTGACCGATCTCAGCTTTTGTAAAATAAAGTTACTTTTTTCGGTTGGATGGCTGGGAAACTTGGCTTTGGCCCATTTTATGAATCGATCCTCTCTGGTCTGGGTTTCAACCTTAGCTCTGTAATGTTCGTTGGTATTAAAGTAGAATATTTGGGCTTCGGCTGCCAATGATTCAAACAGCATCTCAAAATCATCCAGCCAACATACGGTTTTAATACCAGAAAGGGCAGTTGCTTGTTTTTGGGTGATTTTTTGCCCTTCCCAAACAGCGATCAACTCACTGGTTTTCTTAATAAAAAGAATCTCCTTATGTTCGGATTTGGTTGCATCTGGAAATAAAAGTAAAATACTCTCCTCTTGATCGATTCCACTGAGGTAAAAAATATCTCTGTGTTGCGCAAAGGGTAAGGTGCTGTCTGCACTGATCGGATAGATATCGTTTGAGTTAAAAACGGCTAGGCCACCTGGTTCCATTGCCTGCATAAAATGAGCTCTATTTTTGGAATAGAGTCGGGAGGATAGAGGACGGTATCGCATCAGATGGTTTTTTGAGCGTTTTATACCCACAAAATTATTAAAATTATAAGGAGTGAGATGAGTTTAGCCTTAGTTTGTTGAACAAAAATCAGATTTTAGGGATCATTCAGGGTCAAACACTCAACACAATCAACATTGTTGAATTGCATTTAAAATTTAAGCACCATAGCTTTTCTATTCAACGTTTATGGATTAATTTTGTTATGATAAACCAAAACTAATGATCACAACTACTATCGCCAGAAAGGTAGCCATGGCACTGTCGGGGCTATTCCTAATACTCTTTTTGGGGCAGCACTTTACCATCAATATAATATCGGTATTTAGCGAAAAAACATTTAATTTCCTATCCCACTTTATGGGAAATAACCCGGTAGTGCAGTTTATTTTACAACCCGTTTTGATATTTGGAGTTGTTTTTCATTTCATTATGGGTTTTGTTTTAGAGCTTAAAAATTCGAATTCACGCAGTGTAAAATATGATTCTTTCAATGGTTCAGCCAATTCCAGTTGGGTCTCAAGAAATATGATCCTATCGGGAATTGTAGTACTGTCTTTTTTGGGTCTTCACTTTTACGATTTTTGGGTGCCAGAAATGAATTACAAGTACGTTGAATTTCTTCCCCAAGACCCAAATCGCTACTACGAAGAATTGGTTCACAAATTTCACAATCCAGTTAGGGTAGCCATTTATGCATTGTCATTTGTTTTTTTATCATTGCATCTTTTCCATGGATTTTCCTCATCCTTTCAATCGGTAGGATTGAACAACAAATACACCCACGGTATCAAATTATTTACGGTCGCTTTCTCCCTGCTCATACCAGCAGGCTTTATTTTCATCGCAATTTTTCACCACCTAAACGGATAATCAAATGGCAAAGTTAGATTCAAAAATACCCCAGGGAAGTTTGTCCGAAAAATGGACCAATCACAAGAGTAATATTAACCTTGTCAGTCCAGCCAACAAGCGTTTAATCGATGTCATCGTGGTGGGCACTGGCTTGGCAGGAGCTTCTGCTTCAGCAACCTTGGCGGAGTTGGGCTATAATGTAAAGACATTTTGTTTTCAGGATTCTCCTCGGAGAGCGCATTCCATTGCTGCACAAGGAGGAATCAATGCTGCAAAAAACTACCAAGGGGATGGTGATTCTACCCACCGACTTTTTTACGATACCATCAAGGGGGGGGATTACCGCTCCAGAGAATCCAATGTCTATCGTTTGGCGGAGGTATCGACCAATATTATTGATCAATGTGTTGCCCAAGGTGTTCCCTTTGCTAGAGATTATGGAGGCTTGTTAGACAATCGATCTTTTGGAGGGGTTTTGGTTTCCAGAACTTTTTATGCAAAAGGACAGACGGGTCAGCAGTTATTACTGGGCGCCTATTCTGCGATGAATCGACAAATTGGTCGGGGAAAAATAAAAATGTACAATCGCCACGAAATGATGGATTTGGTTTTGGTCGATGGAAAAGCCAGAGGAATCATTACTCGAAATTTGGTGAATGGCGAAATTGAAAGACATGGAGCTCATGCAGTAGTCATTGCCTCTGGAGGATATGGGAATGTATTCTTTTTATCTACCAATGCCATGGGAAGCAATGTTTCTGCTTCATGGAAAATTCACAAACGTGGAGCGCATTTTGCCAATCCATGTTTTACTCAGATACACCCCACTTGTATTCCTGTTTCGGGTGAGCACCAATCCAAACTGACCTTGATGTCCGAATCATTGAGAAATGATGGTAGGATTTGGGTGCCTAAAAAATTGGAAGATGTCAAAGCCATCAGAGCTGGACAACTCAAACCCACTGATATTGCAGAGGAGGACCGCGATTACTACCTCGAACGTCGTTACCCCGCTTTTGGAAATTTAGTTCCACGGGATGTGGCTTCCCGAGCGGCCAAAGAACGTTGTGATGCTGGCTTTGGGGTCAACAAAACTGGCGAGGCGGTTTATTTAGATTTTGCGGCAGCGATTACTCGTTACGGCAAGGAACAAGCCCACGTCAAAGGCTTGGACGAAAACAATGCGGCATTGGTCAAAAAACTAGGACAAGAAGTCGTTCGCGCCAAGTATGGCAACCTATTTCAGATGTATGAAAAAATTGTAGATCAAGATCCCTACGAAATACCAATGATGATTTACCCTGCGGTTCACTATACCATGGGCGGCGTTTGGGTGGATTACAATTTAATGACTTCCATACCAGGTTGCTATGCTATAGGAGAAGCCAATTTCTCCGATCATGGTGCTAACCGCTTGGGAGCCTCGGCATTGATGCAAGGTCTGGCCGATGGTTATTTTGTTTTGCCTTACACCATAGGGGACTATTTGTCCGATGACATCAGAACAGGACCCATATCTACTGACTCCCCCGAGTTTGAAGCCGCTGAAAAAGAGGTCAAAGCACAATTGGAGGCTTTTATCAATAATGACGGAAAACACTCTGTAGATTATTACCACAAAAAACTGGGAAAAATCATGTGGGACAAATGTGGAATGTCCAGAAACGAAAAAGCTCTTAAAGAGGCCATCAGTGAAATTAAAGCATTGAGGGAAGATTTTTATAAAAACATAAACGTGCCTGGAGGATCAGAGGAATTCAACGAGCAGCTGGCCAAAGCGGGAAGAGTAGCCGATTTTCTTGAATTAGGAGAGTTGTTTGCCAAAGACGCTTTGGAAAGAACAGAGTCTTGTGGAGGTCACTTTAGAGAAGAATCTCAAACCCCTGAGGGAGAGGCATTGAGGGATGACAAAAACTTCACCTTTGTTTCTGCATGGGAATATCAAGGAGAACCCTCAAAGGCCAAGCTTCATAAGGAAGTATTGAAGTATGAAGAAATTGAAGTAAAAACACGTTCCTACAAATAAGATCAGGATGAATTTGAAACTCAAAATATGGCGACAAGCCAACGTTAATGCACAAGGAGAAATGGTCAGTTATTCAGTTTCTGATGTTTCTCCAGACATGTCTTTTCTGGAAATGATGGACATGCACAACGAACAATTGATCAAAAAAGGGGAAGACCCTGTTGCTTTTGATCACGATTGCCGAGAGGGTATCTGTGGAATGTGTTCTATGTTCATCAACGGAGAGGCCCATGGGCCAGATCGATTGGTGACCACATGCCAGTTACACATGCGAAAATTCAAAGATGGAGACACCATTACCATTGAACCATTTAGAGCCAATGCTTTTCCAGTGATCAAAGATTTGGCGGTGGATCGATCTGCTTTTGATCGCATCCAACAAGCGGGAGGATTTATCAGCGTCAATACCTCTGGAAATACCCAAGATGCAAATGCCATTCCCATCAACAAACACGATGCTGACAAGGCTTTTGATGCCGCAACTTGTATTGGTTGTGGTGCTTGTGTAGCTTCGTGTAAGAATGCTTCGGCCATGCTGTTCGTTTCGGCCAAAGTTTCTCAATATGCCCTTTTGCCCCAAGGAAAAGTTGAGGCGACCGATAGGGTTTTAAATATGGTCAATCAGATGGATGAAGAAGGTTTTGGAAATTGTACCAATACGGGTGCTTGTGAGGTAGAGTGTCCTAAAGGAATCTCTCTAGAGAATATTGCCAGAATGAATAAGGAGTATTTGACTGCTACAATAAAGAGCTAAATTCTACTTCTATGTTTTCCCAAACGCGAATTTCAGTAGGTTTTGTTTGGATTGTTATTTTTTGCCATTTTTCTTGTAAAAAAGAGACGATCAACATTGATATTTCTGGAGAGCTCATTACTCCTAGGACTTATATCATTCCCAAAGCAGATCAATCCATTAAAATAGATGGCAGGGAGGACGATCCAAGCTGGAAAAAAGCACCATTTACCAAAGACTTTATAGATATCGAAGGGCAGAAAACCCCTGACCAAAAGACCCGGCTCAAAATGCTTTGGGATGAGGAGTTTCTCTATATCTACGCCCACATAGAAGAAAAACACATTTGGGCGACCCTAAAGAATCGGGATACCATTATTTTTTACAACAACGATTTTGAAGTGTTTATCAGTCCCTCCAACAGTAATCACAATTATGGTGAGATTGAAATCAACGCCTTGAATACGGTTTGGGATTTGTTGCTGGATCGACCCTATAATACCAAGGGAAATCCTATTTTCCACTGGAATATACAAGGCCTAAAAACGGCAGTGCATGTTGAAGGGACATTAAATAATCCCAAAGACATAGATCAATACTGGTCTGTAGAAATGGCAATTCCTATGCGAGCCCTTACCGAACTCAAACGCTCCCCCAAAGGTCAACCCATAATTGGGGAACAGTGGAGGATTAATTTTTCGAGGGTCCAATGGGAACACGACCTGATCGATGACCGCTATTACAGAAAAAAGAAAAATGGCAAATACTTGCCCGAAAACAATTGGGTATGGTCGCCGCAGGGAGTCATCAATATGCATTTACCAGAACATTGGGGCTACATTGAATTTGCGGAATCAACTCAAACGGATCAACCTTGGATTCATAAAACCGACTCCGAAATTGAACAAATCGTTTACGCACTTTTCAGAAAAATTGCTTACGGAGATTATAAATATTTGAGAGACCAAGCTCCAGGAGAAATCATTCCCATCAAGCTTAAAGATTCAGATGGCCGAAAGTTAAAAATCAGCTTATTGAATTCTTATACGGGTTTTGACTTAGAGTTAGAAGATCAAGACAATGGAGCCATTTATACTATTGATGAAAGGGGATACATAAACCGTCCTTCAGGTCAATAAGCACTTGATGAAGGAACATTGATGGCTTTGCCAGATTCGTAGTGGGTAAATGAAAAACCTTTGTGAATGCTAAAAGCACCTCTTTCTCCTGCAATATTTATGGCGATAAAACCCACTTGGAAGTCTGGTTTTCCCGTTTGTTGAGACAGAATTCTTCCAATGGCTTCTTCGCAAGCTTTTTGAGGAGACCAACCGTTTCTCATCAGCTCTACTATCAGGAAAGAACCAACGGTTTTAATGACGGCTTCACCCAATCCAGTTGCGGTGGCGGCACCCACCTGGTTGTCCACAAACAATCCCGATCCGATGATGGGAGAATCGCCAACTCTACCTTTCATTTTATAGGCCAATCCACTAGTGGTACAGCTGCCAGAGAGCTTCCCTTGAGCATCCAAACATAGCATTCCAATGGTATCGTGGTTTTCGACATTTATTTTTGGGGTAAATTCAGATTTTTGCAACCAGGCTTTCCATCTTTTTTCAGCGGCCATACTCAGTAATTGGGTTTTGGGAAATCCCTTGCTGTAGGCAAATTCCTCGGCACCCAGACCAACCAAATTAACGTGTGGGGTATCCTCCATGACGTGTTGGGCCAATCGAGCGACATGGACAATGTTTTCAACCGCCATGACTGCACCGCAGTCTCCATTGGAGTTCATCACACAAGCATCCAAAGTCACTCTTCCCGATCTGTCAGGAGAAGCCCCAATGCCGACAGTAGTATTATTTTCATTGGCCTCTTCAACAGCGACTCCTTTGACAACTGCTTCCAAAGAAGGAGTTCCACCCTCCATCAATTGTCCTGAGGTTAGAATGGCATCAGGACAATTCCAAGTTCCAATTGAGATAGGATGGTCGCTAAGACGTTTTGGGAGAGTATTTCGACTATGCGGATGGCCATGTAATGACCCGATGCCAAAAAAACCGGATATTGCCATTCCCATTTGACCAAAAAATTTTCTTCTTTTCATCTAACATTATATTTGAAAACCTAAAGTAATATAATGAATCCCTTGTGAACTAAATTGTACTTTACCCCTTGCTATGGTGTATTGATATCCAAACTTCATTTTTCTGTAATTTAATCCAGAGATAAGGGTTAAATGCTTATAACTTTGATCAGTTTCCAACCCGACACCCTTGGGTATCTTGACATTATTTTGCCTGTAAGAAATTCCGGTCCATATCCTTCCATTTCGGATAATTTTGAAGATTTTGAAATTTAAATCCAAGCTACTTTCATTGGTTTTTTCTTCAAATTGAAACAAGAAAGAGGGTTCGAAATTCCACTCCTTTTTCGTATAAATCTCGTATTGCACAGCACCCATATAAATTTTATTTGCGCCAATATTATAGATTGTGGCTTCTTCTGGAGCTTTTGAATCAGAGGAGACGAAGGCCAAATTATGGAAAGACAATTGAACAGACAACCTAGTGGACACATAGGCCACTCCGGCATCAAAAGTGGTGTAGTGGTCTGCGGATAGATTTTGATTTAAAAGGGGATCTTGAGAAGGACGGTTCCAGTTGCTTTGGTCGAGATTCATTCCAGATCGACCTAGGTTGAGCGCAAAAGACAATTCCTGAATGTTGTCGTTTTTGGTTGGAAAAGATCTTCGGGTATTCCAAATTTCATCGTTTAGATATATTCTATAGCAGTACGTAATATGGTATTTGAATTGACTGTGATAACCATTTTGGTCATTGACCCCAAACACACCGAGGGTGGTTTTTGCGGAGCTTTTATATTCAAGGCTAAAAAATTGGGTGCTGGGTTTTTGGGCACTATTCATCCATTGTTGGCGGGTGCCTAAATCTATCCTCAATCCAGTCAAATTGACCCCTGCCATGGCAGGGTGAATATTATAGTAGTTTTCGGACAAATATTCATTGAAATAAAGGGGGTTCATTTGAGCACTTAACCCTCCCACGATGAGAACCAACAATCCAATAAAATAATTTTTTTGAGGCATCTTTAAGGGTTTCTCAACAAACTAAAATGACCACTGTGGGTTCGACCGTCCTCAAAAAATACTTGAAACCAATAATCGTTTTGCGGGAGTGGATTCCCATTGAATGTCCCATCCCATCCCATTTCAGAAGGACGTAGATTGGCTAACAACTTTCCGTATCTATCGTAAATATAGATTCTACTATTGGATTGAAAGTCCTCATTTACCCCTAATATTTGCCAGTAATCATTGATGCCATCCCCATTGGGACTAAAGAATTTCATATGACCCAATAAAGAAACAGAGATTTTGGATATGCCACAACCGTTTTTGTCTCGGACATAAAGTTCTATGATCCCTGGGTAAACTCCATCGAAAAAGGCTTCGTCTTGATAGGGACCTGAAGAGTCGTCAAGGGAGAACTCATAGTCTCCTGAACCCAAATTCTCCGTATTTAAAGTGATGTTCCCCGTATCGCCAATCAAGTCTTCAACCAGCAGATCATCTTGAGAAATATGGGCCATTTCGGAGCGGGTCAATAGGATCTCCAAAGACCTTGAGCAGTTTGTCCCATCGGTGGTGGTGGCGGTTACCACATAACGCCCTCCGTCACTGACAGCGATGCGGTTGTCGGATTCGGGAATATTGTTTTCAAAGGGAACCCCATTTCGTTCCCATGTGTATTGGTAGTCCCTTTCATCTATTGAATTTACCCCGATTTGAACGGGGTCGAGATTCAGACACACGATTTTTTGATCGTCTGTACGTTCAAACTCAGGAAGCTTGTTGACTTTTAAGAGAGCGACTTCTTGAACACCCAAACAACTAATTTGGTTCAAATCCAAATTGTCAATTCTCGCCCATATGGGTTGTAAATAGGGAGTTTCCATAAAGTATTGGTCTGATGGAGAGTGGAATGTAATCGTATTGCCTCCCAAAACAGCATCTTTTCCATTGCTGTAAAAAGAAATCAGTATGTTTTGTTGCTGAAACTTAACATTCGATGCGATGATCTCTGATCGCAGTAAATCGAATGTGTCCACTTTCCAGCCTTCTATTCCTGGAAGTTCTGTTTTGACTGCTGTTTCACAGGTTTCAAAAGTTTGGTAGAAATCAGCATCTATAGAATTGGCACTCACTTTGAGTAAAATAGAAGTGTACTCAAAGCAGTCACCAGGTGCTGTGACCTTAACATAGACTATTTGTTCAAATGCATTGTTTTGAAACTCCTCAGGGTGGACGATTTTGGAGCTTTGTGATAAATCTATTGAAGTGAAGTATTCAAAGGTTTCATTTTGATAATGTAGAGATAATTTAGACTCGAAGCCGGTGAGGTTGAATAGGGCAATACCGTCATTGGAATCATCTTCATCACATTGCTCAATAATTAGTAAAGGGGTTAAAATCTTAGGGTAAGAATAAATGACTGCCCTGAGAGGGACACGAGTATCGGCGGAGCAATCCTCCGAATATGGATCCAACCAAAAGGTAGTGGTTTGTGTCAATTGTGCCGTGTATGACAACCCTTTAAAAAGTAAGTTCCCACCAGTTTCACTGTCATACCAATTCACTTCTGGCACATTGGCAGAGATGGTCATTTTCAAAGCCTTGTTTTCACACCCTTCTACGTCATTGATTTCGGTAATTTGAGCCATGATCAGTCGGGTACTGGTTGAAAAATCGAGCTCGGGGTCACCGGGCATTCCTCCATATTCAACTACATATCCTTTTGCTTGATAAGAACCACTGGTTGTGGTTTGATTGGGGAGGTCATTCCAAGATCCATTAATACCGATAGAATTGTCGGTGATATGGGCATAATCTTCGTTCCCTAGGTTATTCGGTTCGTTATTGTTCCAAAAGGCAAAGTTTGGCGAAGATCCATTGACCCCTCCTTCCCAAAAAGTTATTCCTTTCTCTGGCCCTCCAGCCCATTTCCAGACCCCTTCTTGCTCTTGGTCAGTTCCGCCAATCCAGCCCACTCCTGGGCTTAGTTCTCCAACCAAAACAGCTTCCTCCCTAGATTGTATGGTGGCCAGGTATCCTTGCATCCCAAAGTAAGATTTGCTCTCGGCAGCACTGTTAGCCGCAGTCCATGTGATGTTAACAGCACTTACAAATTCGTAATAATGACCAGAGGAAGGGAGAAAATTGGCATTTCCAATAGTGATAGAAATGTATCGATCAACAGTGGGATTGGAATCAGAACTGAAGAAAACTACCGATTTGACGGCCTCAATCAGTTGGGAATGGGTGAGGGCGGATCCATCGATACTTTTTAGCGTAAATTTGGCTTCCGATGTATTCCATTGGCCACTGATATTATCAAAATTTCCAAGAAGTTTTAGTTCATCACTCCCTCTATTATATCCAGATGAGATTTGAATATAGAGTGCGGATATGTCCCCATCGTAATTGCCCTCAATGTTAAAATCGGTAACAATGGGTTGCTCTGTTTTTGGACAATACTTTTGTGAGGCATTGGCAGTCAATCTCAAAAGACTTTCTGACTGAGCATGGAGAGAATTAAACGTAAATAAAAGCAAACTGAGATAACAGATATGGAGTCGCGATAAAACTATTTCTTTTAGAAAAAACAAGTTTTTATAGATTTATATAAATCTAATGAAAAAAAGCAACTAACAGTTTAATTGATATTTAAAGCAATAGCAAATAACGAAGAGGTTAGATTCGCAATAAAACGAAGTTGCTTATATTAGTGAATCATTACTTTATGGAAATTCACAATCCATACATTGATGATTTTTAAAAAGCCAAACAATATCTGATGTATTCAAAAAAAAATAAAATTTCTCGCGCTGATTTTATTAAAACCTCCGGAGCAGTGCTCGGAGGTGTGGTCACCCTTTCCCATTATGCCTGTTCAGGAGACTTTAGATCTCTTAAAGAATTGATGATTGAGGGAAAGACCGCCTATAACATTGTGATTCCAAAACAGGCCAATCCCAAAGAAAAAAATGCGGCGCTAAAATTGCAATCATATTTATCAAAAGTGTCTCAATCCCTAGAAGTGTTGAATGAAGAGGAATACAATGGTGAGCATGCTATTTACATCGGAAATACTGCCTTTGCAAAAGCCGCCGGCCTAGGTTCAACTGCCTTGGAAGAGGATGCATACCTTTTCCAGCGATTGGACAATAACCTGATCATTGCTGGAGGGGTAGAAAATGGTTTACTCAATGGAGTTTATTCTCTATTAGAATTTTTTGGTTTCAGGAAATACAGTGCTGATGATCCTTTATTACTTCCAACTACAAATGCTTTCAGTTTTCCAAAAGATGAGCTCAAAACACCTAGAATCAAATACCGAACGACCAACTATTACGACGCACGAGATGCTGATTATGAATCCTGGCACAAACTCTCATCCACGGACTCTTGGGGGATGTTTGTGCATACTTTCGAATTGTTGATAACACCCGAAAAATACGGGAAAACTAATCCAGAGTATTTCTCTCTCATCGATGGAGAACGAAATCCCGTAACCCAATTATGTCTTTCCAATGAGGAGGTATTCCAAACTTTGGTCAGTGAACTAAGAAATAGAATCGAAGAGAACCCAAAAGCCAAATATTGGTCGGTCAGTCAAAATGACAATGACAAATACTGTCAGTGTGAACCCTGTAAGGCCTTGAATAAGAAATACGGTAATTTACCCAGTGGATCTATGGTTTGGTTTGTCAATAAAGTAGCACGAGAATTTCCCGATAAAATTATCTCGACTTTAGCTTATTGGTATACCCGAGCGGCTCCCAGTAATATCATTGCTGAACCCAATGTCAACATCATGTTGTGTAATATTGAAAGCACCAGAGAAAAACCAGTCTTTGATACCGATCCAGCTTTTACAAGCGATTTACAAGATTGGGGTAAAATGAGTCAGGACATACTGATTTGGGACTACAATATACAATTTGCCAATCCGTTGAGTCCCTTTCCCAACCTCCATACAATTGGACCCAACATCAAATTTTACATTCAAAATAATGTACGTGCGCTTTTTATGCAAGCTACTGGAAACAAGGGAGAGTTTGGACACCTACGGGCCTACCTCATTTCCAAACTGATGTGGGATCCTGAAGCGAATCCCGATGCCATCATCGAAGATTTTTTGATGGGCTACTATGGAAAAGCCGCACCTTTTGTCCATCAATACATTGAGAAAATGCGTTTGTCATTACTCAATGATAATTTTCGCTTGAACATTTTTGGAGATCCTCGTGATGCCGTCAAAAATTATTTAGCTCCTGAACGGATGAATGAATACAATGATCTGTTTGACAATGCAGAAAAAGCAGTTTTGGGAGACGAGGAAAAATACCATCGTGTTAGAGAAGCTCGACTGGCACTTTTGATTGCAGAAATCCAAATTGCAGGACAAATTCCTGTTGAACAAGACGGAAGTTTTTATGAAATTGACGTTAATGGAAGGGTCATTCCAAAGCCAGAGATGAGAGAAAAGGTGGAAGACTTTGTAGCCCGTGCTAAAAAAGCAGGGATTCTAAGAATAGGAGAACGGGCCATTACGATTGATGATTATGCCTACAATTTTAAAAGGATATTCGAAAAGATGGCGCAAATGGAGGGGGCTATTTCATTTAAGAAAAAAATCATACCGATCAGTCATCCTACTTTTGGTAAAGATAATTTAGAACGTCTGACCGATGGAATTTTTGGAGCTTTTGAGTCGTGGAGATTCCCCAATAAAGATGCCAATTGGGTGGCATTCAAAGGAAAACATATGGATTTTATTTTGGATTTGGGTAAAGTGATGTCCATCAATAGTGTTGAAATGGACTTTCTTAATGTTCAAGCACAGGCCAACTGGCACCAACTAATTCTTCCCCAATATGTGACGTATTCCACCTCACAAGATGGGACTGAATATAGTAGTCCCGTACAGATCGATAATCCCCACAACCCTAATCCTTCAGAAAATCCAGACATTGTTAAATTGCCTTTTATGGGCTTTAAAGCTACTCTAAATGCTATCCCAGCACGATATATAAAAGTTCACGCAGAGAGTGTTTTACAAATGCCCAATTGGCATATTAATGCTGGAAAACCGGCCATTTTATATACCGATGAAATTGTAGTTAAGTAAGCACTCCAATTATTTTTTTCTGATTTGAGTTTATTGACTCTTCCTTTGATGGGAGGGCAAAAAACCGTTTTTGAGATTAATTTAAATCAGCATTTGTTTGAGTCTTAGAAAAAAATTATTTGATGGTAATCCAATTAGAAACGGAGACTGATTTATATCAAAATTTTTCAAAAAATCAGGTTTTCCTTTGGATGTTCCATTTCATATCTAAACTTGCAACATTACGACCAATATAATTCTTGAAACTGAATTAGAGATTTTAGTTTGTTATATTAGCATATCTGTTTTAATTGTTTTTTAAAATATAAACTTGATAGAAAAAAACAAAATACTATCTATTAACAATGAACAGCACCTAAAAGAAACCTTTGAAAATATTTATAAAGGTAATTTTGAAAGGTTGATTCGTTATGCTTTCTCTATCACTAAAGAAAAGGAGTTAGCTGAGGATGTAGTAGCTCAGGTTTTTGCCAATTTGTGGGACAAAAGAGATTGTTTACATAAAATTAGAGAAGTAGGATTTTACCTCAATACATCCGTAAGAAACCAAGCCATCAAGGTAGTAAAAGAGAAGGCTAAACTATCTGTATCAAAAATAAGTAATGAATTTAATGATCATCAATCCATTGCAGATAGTATAGACCCTGAAAGTTTGTTGATGGGTAAAGAATTAGCCAATTTAGTTTCAAAAGCAGTTGCTAATTTACCTCCTCAAGCTGGATTGGTTTATAATTTATCTAAAAATGATAAATCGAATGGGCAGATTGCAGAGGAACTTGGAATATCAAAGAGAACGGTAGAAAACCATCTTTACAAAGTTTTAAATAAACTCAGAGAAGCATTGGAAAATTATTTCAAAGCAGAAAGTTGATTATTTCTCAATCTTCAATCGGTACATTAGATGTTAAAATCCCAATCTCGAATTGCTTTAATCCTTTTTTTCAAAAGATTAAGTGAATTTAAGCATCATAAAAAATAAACATTTCTCAACTAAATCAATATTTTGATACAATATATTCATCATTATAATTTAATTAATGATATTTTCATAAATATGTAATGACGACTGAGTAATTAAGGATTAAACAGACTCTATTAAATAACTGGTAATACCAAATGGAAGAACTTTTATACAAATACCTGAACAATACACTTAGCGAAGAAGAACACCAAGAGCTTCAAGCCTGGCTAAAAAAAGATAAAGAAAACCTTAAGGTTTTTGAGAATATCGTTGGGGAGTGGAATTTGACAGAAAAATATATTGATAATTCTAAAGAAAAAATTCTTTCGCAAATTCTTACACAAAATAATCCAATTGTTAAAGAACCCCGTGATCAAAGTATATATTGGAATGGGGCTATTAAAAAAATTGCCTTAGCCGCAGCAGCTGTTGCCGCCCTTTTTGTTTTGAATCTATATGATTTTGGTTTCAACAGTGATAAAAGTTCAGTTATTAATTCTTTCCAATCGATTGAATCTGGAAAGTCTAAGGCAGTACTTACGCTTGATAATGGTAAGAATATTGATTTGGTAGATGATCAAAAACTCAATTTAGAATCAGATGATACCAAAATTATTGGTGGGGGTAATTCTATCACCTATCTTCAGAAAATATCAGATCCTAAGAAACAGAAATACAATATATTAAAAACACCTAGAGGAGGGGAATTTTTTATTACGCTTTCGGACAGTACTAAAGTGTGGCTTAATGCTGAATCCCAGCTTAAATATCCTGTAGTTTTTCTTGGAGATATTAGAAGAGTTGAATTGACTGGCGAAGCTTTTTTCGAGGTAGCACCTAATAAAAACAAACCATTTCAGGTTATTTCTGGTGATCAAATCATAGAGGTTTTGGGAACATCATTTAATGTTTCCTCCTACAATGACGATATAGAGGTTGTTACCACACTTATTGAAGGAAAAGTTAAAATTAATCAAACATTTGGAGACAAAAAAAGCATCCTTCTATCTCCTAATGAGCAGAGTATATTGAATAAGGAAAACGGCAGTATAGAAAATATAAAAGTCGATCCAAACCATTTTATAGCTTGGAAATCAGGTAAATTTTACTTTAAACAAGAGAAATTAAAAGACATCACAAAGGTTTTATCCAGATGGTATGATGTAGAAATCTTCTTTGCAAATTCTGTAGCAGAGAACATTCGGTTTACGGGTAGGTTTAAGAGATATGAAAATTTTGATCATGTTCGATCAATAATTGAGTTAACTGAAGAAGTAACTTTTATAAAAAAAGGAAATACGATTTTAATTAAGTAACTAATTTAATTTTGAAATAAGCAAAAAAAAGGGAATGGTGGAACATTCCCTCTCAAATCTAGTTCAATGTCTACTAAAACAATGTTTAACTAAACTATGCAAATGTATGAAAAAGTGTAATGCTCCGGATTATTTCGGATCGAAAAAGTTAATTCGGATTATGCGACTATCCTTTATTCTTTACTTTATTTCTGTAACCCACGCAATTAGCGGCTATTCTCAGTCAGAATTGACGGTTCAACTGAATAATGTAGAAGTAGAACAGGTGATCGATGAAATCATGAAGCAAAGTGAATATGATTTCTTCTATAAAGCTGAATTATTTGAAGACTTACCCAAGGTAACAATCAACTTTAAAAAAGTATCTCTCGATATACTTTTGAGAAATATTTTACCAAATAATTTCATTTTTGAGATTCGCGACAAAGAGGTTATAATCAAGAAAAAACCCAAGTCGCTCTCAATTATTTTAACTGATGAAATTGAGGAAGCACAAAATAGAACCATCAGTGGAACGATTACAGATTCCGATGGAAACCCTCTACCAGGGGCGTCTATTTTTGAGGATGGCACATCAAATGGAACAGTATCTGATTTTGATGGAAAATATACCATTGAATTGGTAAATGATGATGCAGTATTAAAAGTATCCTTCATCGGATTTGTTACTTCGGAGTTAAGCGTCGGATCCTCAGATAATATGGATTTTTCACTAGTTGTTGAAGATTCGTTTTTGGATGAAATTGTAATTACAGCTTTGGGTATCTCACGTGAAAAAAAATCACTTGGATATTCTGTAACTGAAGTTGATGGAAATGATATAAATACCATAAAGGACAACAACTTGGCAAGTTCACTTTCGGGCAAGGTTGCTGGATTACAGGTATCATCGGCTGGATCTCTAGGGTCTGGCTCAAGAATTACAATCCGCGGTAACAATTCGTTGGGTGGAAATTCTCAGGCACTTATTGTTGTGGATGGGATGCCTATCAGTTCTTCCTTACCGTTAAGTAATGATGGTGGTCAGAGAGAGGATGGGGCAAATGATTCAGGAGGACAACCAAGCTACGAGCCTAGTATTGCAGGTGGTGGTATTTCTGATATTAACCCTGATGATGTTGAATCAATTTCTGTACTTAAAGGGCCCAGTGCATCAGCACTTTATGGTTCAAGAGCAGGTAATGGAGTAATTCTTATCACGACAAAAAAAGGTTCGCGGTCTGATAAAATTGGGGTAACATTGAAAACAAATTTATATGCAGATACTCCTATGTTTTTACCGGATTTTCAAAATCAATATGGTCAAGGTACTTTGGGTGCTGCAAATTTAGATCGCGCCAATGGCAATTGGAGCTCTTTTTCTTGGGGAGGTAAATTAGATGGTTCTCAAAAACCATACTATGATGGGACTACAAAACCGTATAGCGCCCAACCAAATAATGTCGAAAACTTCTTTAGAACAGGGATGCGAGCCATTACATCTATTTCTATTGACAAAGGATCAGATGCTGGTTCTATTCGATTTTCTTATACAAATAATTCTTCTGAAGCAATTATAGAAAATTCCGATTTAAACAGCCATAATTTTAATTTAAGGGGAGTAGCCAATCTTTCTGATAAATTAACTGTTGATGCTAAAGCTACTTATTTTGCCCAAGAGGTCAATAATAGAGCATCCACAACCGGAGCTCAAGGTAATATAGGTTTCTTATATCGTATGCCTAGGAATGTTGCAATTGATGATTTGCGTAATTATCAAATGGCAAATCCTGGCACACCTGCTGAATTTGCAGTGATTTCTTATGGTGAACAACAAGGAAATCCCTTCTGGCAAGCTCTTCACGATGAGACTAATGTCCGTAGAAATAGATTTTTAGGTTATACTAAAATAAATTACGAATTCACAGACTGGCTTAGTGCATTTGTGCGAGTAGGTGCTGATATTACAAACGTCAGAGACAACAATATCTATAAGCCAGGACACCATTTTATAACTACAGGGTCAATGAGCCTTGGAGAAAGTACTTTTAATGAGTTAAATTCTGAATTCCTGGTTACTGCAAATCATCAGTTTACAGATAAAATAAGTGTCATAGCTAATGTAGGTGGTAATCTATCCAAAAGGAGTTCTGAGGGAATGATGATTTTTGGTTCTGGGTTTAAAATTCCAACGAAGTTTTTCATATCAAATTTGAATTTGGTTGCTGCACCCGTTGAATCACCTATCGCAATTAAAAAAGTAAACTCTTTTTACGGGGCTATAAATTTAGCGTACGATAATTTCTTGTATTTAGATGTATCTGCTCGTAATGATTGGTCATCAACCTTAAGTGAAGATAATCGATCCTACATGTATAACTCTGCCAGTTTATCTGCCATACTCAACAAATTTATTGATCCAGAACAGAATTTTTTCAATCTGATTAAGGTACGTGCTAGTTTAGCTGAGGTAGGAAATGATACGGATCCGTACCAGCTAGCTCAAACATATGATGTTCCTGGCCAAGGCTACCTTGGGCTAACTACTCTGAGTAACCAACCTGTGAAATTAAACGCAGATCTTAAGCCTGAAACGGTAACTTCTTCTGAATTTGGATTAGAATTAAGCATGCTCCAAAACAAAATTTCCTTAGATGTAACTGTTTATAATATGGAAACCAAAGATTTAATCTTTGATGTCCCAGTACCTGCATCTACTGGTTTTTTGTTTAATAGATCAAATATTGGTTTGGTAACTAATAAAGGTTTGGAGATTTCACTTGGTGCAGCTTTAATCGACAGTAATGATCTTTCTTGGAACACTTCACTTTTTTATTCAAAAAATGAAAATAAGATTGAAGAGTTAATAGATGGACTTGACAAGTTTGTATATAATACCACTACTGATGGTAATTTAGCTGTCGCTGCAACTAAAGGTGGTAGTATAGGGGATTTGTATGGTAGAGTTTTTACTGGCGAAACTGATGCGGGTGGTTTACCACTTGGATCAGCGGGCCCAACAGAACTATTAGGAAATGCACAGCCTGATTTCTTAGCTGGATGGTCTAACACGATTAGATACAAAGATTTCTCGATGAGTTTCTTAATTGATGCTCGCATAGGTGGACAAGTTTATTCCCAAACATCTGCTGATTTAGACAGGCAAGGTGTGTCAAAAAGAAGCTTAGAGTATCGTGATTCAGGAATAACTGTAAGTGGTACTAATACTGGTTCAGGTTCAGCGAATACTGAAAGTATTTCTGCAGAACAATACTGGACTTCAATGTCTGAAATTTCTGGCAACTATGTTTATGATCAGGATAATATAAGACTAAGAGAATTTTCTCTTGGGTATAATATCCCTAATGTGTCATCGATTGGACTAAACAGTGCGAATATTCAACTGGTTGGAAGAAATTTATTCTTCCTCTCTAAAAGTGCCGAAGACATTGATCCTGAAGCTATGTTAGGTACATCAATTGGCGTACAAGGCATGTCACATTTTGCGATGCCCACTCTAAGAAGTTTAGGCCTTAATTTAACTTTGAATTTTTAATATTTAGTAATATGAAAAATAGAATTTTAATAATTTGTAGCAGTTTTTTATTGGCTACAACCCTGTCTTGTGAAAAGGACTTCAATGAAATTAACGAAAGACCTGATGCTCTTTCAACTGATGATGTAAGTGCGAAGTTTTTTGTGACTAATATTCAGCAGAAGCTTTTAAGACCCACAATGATTCCCCTTTGGTTTGGAGATGTAATACACCCCGATCAATTTTCTGGTCAAATAGCAAATGGATATTCAGGACATAGCCTCGGCCTAGATCCACACAATTGGAATGGTGATTTAGGATGGGTATACAACAGTTTTTATACAGATCTAGGTTGTTGGGACTGGCTTGCCGGTTATAATAGTGATTTAACTTCATACTTGAATAATGTCGGAGAAGGAGGTGCTTTAGAGGATGACATGTATTATGCCCTTGGACTGGTAATGAAAGGGTATTATTATCAACTATTTACAGAAGCCTTTGGAATGATACCTTTTACAGAAGCATCTGACCCTAACGTACAATTACCTCAGTACGACGATCAGCTTACAATCTATAAAGGTATAATAGCTGATCTTGACAAAGCCATTGAAATTATTGGTAGTAATACAGAAGCCGGAAGTGGATTTGGTACTCTCCGAGAAAATGATGTGATTTTTAACGGAAATATGCAAAACTGGAAACAAGCAGCAAATAGTTTAAAGTTGCGAATAGCACTTAGAGCTCATGGTGGTGTTGGAGAAGATTTTTCAGCAAAAGCTGCTTCTGAAGCAATTTCATCAGGTGTATTAGCTGATGTTGAAGCTATGTTTGAAGGCTATGCTGATGAAAAAGACATCTGGGGAGGCTCTTCATCATACGGAGATGTTTGGCATAGTTTTTCTAATAGCCAATGGAAAACAACTGAGGCCATGATAAATATTTTGAAAAGCAGTGATGATCCAAGATTGTCTAAAATGGCTAAACCCAGTGTTGGTGGAATTATGAATATAGTTAAGCCAACTGAAGGAGAAGGTGTTGCTTTAATAGCTGATCATATTAATTTTGTCAAAAGCACTCTTGACAAATCTGGACTTGTTTTAGATTCAGATTACACCTGGACAGAAACAGCAGCTGATTTAACCATCACCATGCCAGAAAATACAAATTATGTAGGTTTGCCATCTAGATTAAGTCCTAAAATCAAAGGATACATGCCTGCTAAAATGTTCTCTGATCCTGCGGACATAATAACCCAGAAAACAAATCAAGGCAAGCCGTTATTCCCAACAGTTTTAATGACTTCTGCCGATTCACATTTTATGATTGCAGAGGCAATTGTGAAGGGACTTGCCTCTGGCGATGCTAATACTTACTATCAACTAGGTTTGGAAAAAGCGATGGCTATTTGGGAAACATCAACCTCAACTGAATTTTTAGCTTCATCTATGGGTTCGTTATCTGGGACTTCCGAGGAAAAGCTAGAGAAAATAGCAACGCAGCGTTGGTTAGCTAACTACACCAATGGTTACGAGGGGTGGGCTATAGTTAGAGATACTGGATATCCTACTTCAGCAGTTATAACTTCTGATAATAATGATATTATCAGTTTTGCTGGGGAAATGAATGGTAAACAGGCACAAAGGTTAAGATATGGCACAAGTACTTACAGTTCAAACGGAGCCAATGTAAATGCTGCTGTATCTGTGCAAGGTCCCGATAATATGGCAACTAAATTGTGGTTTGCTAAATAGTAGTAATTGTTTGTAAAAATGAAAAAGCCTGTATTGATTTACAGGCTTTTTTTATGGGCCCTAATCCATAAAAGTAAATAATCGGAATAAAGTTTTTTTGACTAAATTGGTTTGGAAAAATAATTTTAAATGCGCTTTTTACTTCTTAAGAAGATTGGTTGCTTATTAACCATAGCCTTGTTTGCCAGTGGATGCAAGAACCGCATTCCAGATGAAATGGTACAAGAAATTTCAAAGTTACCCGATAAGATTGATTTCAATTTCCATGTTAAGCCCATTTTGTCTGACAAATGTTTTGCTTGTCACGGGCCAGATGCAAGTAATCGAAAGGCAAACCTGAGGTTAGATTTCGACCAAAAACTCCTTGGTGACAATGACCTGCAATTCCTCACCTTTGAAGATGTAAAATCAGAAATACCCAATCGGTTATTATCTCAAGATCCCGAAATACATATGCCCCCTCCCGAATCTCATTTAAGCCTCTCCGATCAGGAAACTGCGATCCTTTTAAAATGGATGGATCAAGGAGGAGAATACAAGCCCCATTGGTCTTTTCTTTCTCCCCCAAAAATCAATGCTTCCCTCTCGCTAAAAGAGGATTGGATGGAGAACGAAATTGATTTTTTTGTAAAGAAAAAGCTGAAAGAGTATGAGATTACACCGTCCAAAAAAGCCGCGAAAGAAATTCTTATCAGACGATTGAATTTTAGTCTTACGGGACTTCCTCCCAGCCCTGAGGAAATAGACACTTTTTTGGCCGACAAATCTCCTGAAGCCTATGAAAAATTGATCGATCGACTGCTTCAGTCTCCACATTATGGTGAGCGGATGGCTGCCGAATGGATGGATGTGGCACGCTATGCCGACTCCGATGGCTATTTGGACGATAAGCACAGGGATTTTAGTCCATGGAGGGATTGGGTGATCGATGCCTTTAATCAAAACATAAGCTATGAAAAATTTGTCACCCATCAGTTGGCTGGCGATCTGGTTCCCGATGCGGATCAATCCAGTAAAATTGCTACTGCATTCAATCGCTTACACAAAAAAAATTCTGAAGCAGGGATTATTTTTGAAGAATTTCGATCTGAATATGTAGCGGATCGGACAATTACTTTTGGCAAGGCTTTTTTGGGAATGACTATGGAATGTGCCCGTTGTCACGATCACAAATACGACCCCATAAGTCAAAGGAATTTTTATGAAATCTCCAGTTTTTTTAATAGTACCAATGAGATAGGTCACGCTGGATACGGCCCAGGCCAAGTGGCAGGTCCCTCTCTACTTCTTACCAATGAGGAGCAGGATACTTTGATTGATTACATAAAAAATGATCTCAATACCCTTGAAAAAAGAATCTCCGATAACCTAAGTGATAATGAAGCGTCATTTGACAATTGGTATGGACAAAAATCAGCAGCAATCCAGTCTATCACAAATAACCTTAATAAGGGATTGGTGGCCTATTATCCCTTTGATACATTTATCCCCAAAACCGCTAATACTTTTTATAGTCCTAGTGGTATTCGTGGACAAAAATCGGCTACACTCTCCGAACCTTTAATAGGTGAAGGGTCAAAAAATAAAGGGTTTTTTATCGATGAGTTTACACAAATGAAACTCCCCAAAAAAGTGGGATGGTTTGATCAAACAGATCCCTTTACCCTTTCTTTTTCTGTTTTTGCCGATCATGAGGATCAGGAGGCCATCATCTTTGGTCATTGTGAACAAATTCGATTGGGTTTAAAAGGCTATTCTTTTTTTATCAATGACAACAAGTTAAAATTTATTATGGCCAGATCATGGCCTCAAAATGCAATTGAGGTAGAAACAACTGAGCCTATTGCAAACAATAACTGGAGTCAGATTACCATAACCTATGACGGCAAAGGAAGTGTTGGGGGGATTCAATTCTACGTCAATGGAAAAAAGGTTGGGGTAGTAAGAACGGGAGATGAGTTGTACAAATCTATTTTGTTTGAGCCCGATATTCATACTTATGGATTTGAGGGATTTAAGATCGGTTCCAGCCACAAGCTTAAGGCTTTTGAAAAGGGTGGATTTGATGAATTAAAAATTTATAATCGTGAATTGACTCATCTTGAGGTGGCTTACCAAAATAACGCAAATTATTTTACGACCTTTTCAAATGAAGATTTAAGGCTCGAAAAACAATTATTTAAAGATTATTTTTTTAAGAATATAGCGCCGTCGCAACGCTTATTGAACCGTGAGTACCGACAACTCAGAATCAAGTTAACGGAGTTGCTTGACCCTATTCCTGAATTGATGGTCATGGGAGATGCAAAACATTCCCGCCCTACCTATATTTTGAATAGAGGTGTTTATGACGATCTGGGGGAAGAGGTTTTTCCCAATACCCCAGAAGTTATTCTACATTATGATAAAGACCTGTCCAAAGACCGATTGGGATTATCTCAATGGTTGTTTGATACTGATAATCCCCTTACTGCAAGGGTTTTTGTGAACAGGGTTTGGCAAATGCATTTTGGCAAGGGTCTTGTAGCCTCTTCTGATGATTTTGGAAATCAAGGAGGGCTTCCCAGTCACCCTGAGCTACTGGACTGGTTGTCCAATTATTTTATGGATAACGATTGGGACATAAAAAAGCTCCACAAAAAAATTTTAAGTAGCGCCACTTTCCAGCAAGAATCTATTAAAAGAAATGAGTTGGAAGACTTGGATCCGGAAAACCTTCTTTTAGCAAGAGGTCCCAGCTATAGAATGTCGGCCGAAATGATACGTGATAATGCTCTTAAAGTCAGTGGGCTTTTGGTGCCAAAAATAGGAGGGAAAAGTGTGTATCCATATCAACCTGAAGGGCTTTGGGACTTGAGCGATAAATCATGGAGGTATCGTTACAAGCACGATACTGGTGATGGATTGTACAGACGAAGTTTATATACTTTTTGGAAACGATCGTCACCGCCTCCTTCTATGATTATTTTTGACACCCCAAATCGTGATCTATGCGCTGTAAAAAGAACCTTGACCAGCAGTCCACTCCAAGCTTTAGTAATGCTCAATGATCCCCAATATATTGAAGCTGCAAGGGTAATGGCAGAAAAATCCATTTTATCAGATCTCAACAGTATAGATCAAAAATTAGGTCTAATCTTTAGAAAAATTACGGGCAGGGTCATAAAAGATCAAGAATTAGAAACCTTAAAAAGATTTTATTCAGAGGAAAGAGAAAAATTTTCTAAAAGCCCTAAGAAAGCTATTGCCTACTTGACCACGGGAGAAAGCTCGAGAAACAGAATAACAAATATTTCCGATACCGCTGCACTGGCTACTGTTATCAATGTAATAATGAATACTGCCGAAGCCATAACCATTAATTAGTTGAAGAAGGATGGATGAATTTTTAAAGCATAAAATACAAGCTACTTCAAGGAGGGATTTTTTAAAAAAATCATCCTTGGGATTTGGATCCATTGCCTTATCCTCTATTTTGGGGCCTAATTTTGGATCAGCTCAAAACAATTCGCCTCAGATCAATCCTATGGTGGGTAGGGTGCCTCATTCTCTTCCTAAGGCAAAGCGGGTGATTTATCTTTTTCAAAGTGGAGGGCCCTCTCAAATAGAGACTTATGACTACAAACCTGCTCTTTCTAAATGGCACGGTCAGGAAATTCCCCCTTCTTTAAAGCAGACTCAAAGAAATTCTGGGATGGTAGAAGGTCAATCTTCTTATCCACTTGTAAAATCAATCTATGACTTTAAACAATATGGACAATCAGGTGCCTGGATCAGCGAACTGTTTCCTTATACTGCGGGCATCGTTGATGAACTCTGTATCATCAAATCCATGTATACCGATGCCATAAATCACGAGCCTGCGGTGATGTTCGTCCAAACAGGGTCTCAGTTTAGCGGTCGACCTTCCATAGGGTCCTGGCTGAGTTATGGTTTGGGAAGTGACAATAAAGATTTACCTGATTTCATTGTAATGGTATCCAAGTCTCACTCAGGAGCACAACCCCTCAATTCTGCCTCGTGGAGTAACGGATTTTTACCCTCTCATCATCAAGGGGTTCAATTGAGATCGGGAAAAGAACCCGTCCTCTACCTCAACAATCCACATGGTGTAGACCCAACAGATCGAAAAAAAGCCATTGATTATATCAACGAATTAAACCAGTTCCAGTACGATAGCTATGAAGACCCAAAGATATTATCTCAAATCAAGCAGTATGAAATGGCGTATCGAATGCAACAGTCTGTACCCGATGTCCTGAATGTAAAAGAAGAACCACAGCACACCTATGATTTGTACGGAGAAGACGCCAAAATTCCCGGAACATATGCTTATAACTGTTTGCAAGCCCGAAGACTTGCAGAAAAAGATGTGAAATTTATCCAGTTGTATCATACCGGATGGGATCAACACGGAAACCTGCCCTCTCAAATCAAAAAACAAGCCTTAGATACCGATCAAGCAACGGCTGCCTTAATTCAAGACTTGAAGCAAAGAGGCTTGTTGGAAGATACGCTGGTGATCTGGGGAGGAGAATTTGGAAGAACCAGTTTTTCGCAAGGAAGACTAACAGCAAACAATTATGGAAGGGATCACCATCCAGGTTGTTTTACGATGTGGATGGCCGGTGCTGGTGTTAAGAAAGGTTTCGTTTATGGAAAAACAGACGATTTCAGTTATAATGTAGTTGAAAACCCTGTCCACGTTCATGATTTTCAAGCCACATTGTTACACCTAATGGGAATCCATCACGAAAAGCTAACCTTTAAACATCAAGGGAGACGCTTTAGATTGACCGATGTTCACGGTCATGTCGTGAACGATATACTCCTTTAATATCGATTGTATATGGGCTGTAAGAATCAAATGTCATAATGGACTACAACGTATTCCAACAAAAAAAGGGATTACAATGTTGTAATCCCTTTTATTTTTTTGTTGGCCTACTAGGGCTCGAACCTAGACTCTTCTGAACCAAAATCAGACGTGTTGCCAGTTACACCATAGGCCATCAGAAATGTTTTGCAAATTTATATTAAAGTTTTTTGTTGCCAAACAAATCGATTTAAAAATCTCCTAAACTAAAATGATGGCTAAAAGCCTTATTTTTTCATATAATTCATACATTCGTGAAACAAAATTATACATGTCGATCAACACTTTTCAATTGTGGAACCGAAGTTTTGGTTGGGGCGTATTCACTGTAGCCCTTCTAACCTACGGCCTTACCGTCGAACCCACCGCTAGTTTTTGGGATGCAGGAGAATATATTGCAACTGCTGCCAAG
>Ga0209199_1000918_pt1 | contig 37923 bp, 40 predicted proteins | sample COGITO_mtgs_1105_7_FD_184805 | JGI IMG/M metagenome (GOLD analysis project Ga0209199, IMG submission 184805) | Pelagic marine microbial communities from North Sea - COGITO_mtgs_110523 (SPAdes) (version 2) | ecosystem: Environmental > Aquatic > Marine > Epipelagic ... | reverse complement strand
TAGATAGAATATCGTTTTCTTTTAAAGATCTTGTGACAATAACATTTGAGCCAGCCTTTGAATTCACCAATCCTACTACTTCCACTAAATCTTTTAATCTAACCCTATCCGCTAGAGGATATGTTCCTGGGAAGATAACCGCGCCAGAAATATATCGAAGTTTTGAAATCATAGATTTTAAGACATAATCTGAAATATTATTATTTGATTGTCTTAATTCAGTATCTATATTTTCATTTTCTAGAATCTCTATTTTATCTAGGCCATCGAATTCAATCGTGTCTTCTTCGATCTCAGAGAGTCTATTTTCATCAGTAGTTTTTGTAAAAGTATTTGTTAGGAGATCTCTTTCACTAAGACTATCCAAAAAATTATCTCTAATATATTGTTCAGAAAACATATAAACTATGTTTGATTCATTTGGGATTATATTTTGTGAATCAGAAAAAAACGTAGCAGCATCGTAAGAACGTAAAGTCCAGGTATTATTGTTTATTTGATTAGTGCTCAATCCAATATATAATTTATAAAAATCATCTGAATTAATAATTCTATCAAATGATTTTTCTTTTGAAAAAGCAATGTTTGGAGATAAAAGTAAAGTTAACTTTCCATCATAATAAACTTTTACTGCGTCACTTTCCCTTACATCGTTCAGTAAAGCTGAAGAACCTGTAGAGTCATAAGAATTTAATATTTTGCGATAAATATCCTGGCTGATCAAATTAATGGCATCGTTTTGTTTAATTTTAAATTCATAGTTTATATTTTTTGTTTTTACTGTTGAATTTTCATCCGTATTTTGAACAATTGCCAATTCGTTTTGTATCGTAGGCAATCTTCCCTTTAATTTATCTAATATATCAGAAGAAGTCATACCTTTTGAGAACGGCAAAATTGTAAATAATTCTCCATTTAAACTAATTTTTATTATATTAGATTTTCGAAGTAATTTTTTAGAATATTCTATATTCTGCATGTAATTTAATTTATTATTATCTAATTCTTGACGTAATTTTACCACTTCTAAATTTACATTTTCATCTGACTGTTCTGTATCAATAATATCATAAAATACACCATCTACTTGCTCACGAATTAGTTGGCTGAAAAACTTATCCTCAAAAATAAATAATCTATCACCTTTGGCTAACTTTTGATAATAATGATTTGGATTATTGTGTTTTTGCATTGCCAGTTTGAGATCAAACGCCTTAATCCCATTTTTGGTATCTAACAGAGCTAAATCATACATAGTTTTTGCGTTTGGAGTATAAAAATTCTCTATGTATTCATAGAGCTCCTTTTCTTGATCAACAGGAATATAAGCAATTCTCACACCATCAAGATAAATTTCTGCTACATTTGCTTTAACAAACTTAGAAACCAATGGATCAAGTGATTTATTGGGATCTGAAGCAACCAATCCTAAATATTCCTCTTTTGTAAATAATCGCAAATCCGATCCAACAGGTAAGGTTATGCTGTCATCCTCTAAAGCTTCATATAAATTTATAGCCTGAACTTCTTTGCCAACAATTAGAGCAAACGATGTGTATGTATCTAAACTCAATACTGCACCATCTTTTATTACTTCACTTATACTTAATGGTTTATCAGTTTTTATTTCAAAGTCTTTCAAAACAGCCCCATAGACTTTAGATATATTTAAATCACGCGTTTCAATAAAACCTATCTCGAGTGCTTCGCCTTCCTTTAGTGATTCATTTCCAACTGCCAAACGTGTTGCTATTTGTCCGTTCGAGTCAAAATAAGATATTTTTAATTTAGCTCCAGAAGGCAAGAAAGAAGTTCCAGTAATACTTAGTAAATTTTTTATTGATATTTCAGATTTATCATTTGGTAATTCATATATTCCAGGGTTATTTACAAATCCTGCTACTGCGACTGTAGGCCCTTTAAATGGAACAAATATGCGGGCACTGTTTTTTATTAGTGGGTCAAGTTTTGATGATGCGTTTTGTAAAAAATTATAAAAATCTACTGTTTGTGTTTTTTCACCAATATGACTTAGTGAAATATTTCGTAGTGAACCACTATCAGAAATTCCCCCTGAATATGCAATGACTCTGCTCATTGGTGTATATGCTGGTACAGCAATTGTTCTTGGAGATTTTACATTACCAGAAATTTGTACTGTTACTAATCTAGCATTATTTAATCTAACAAAAACTTCAGCTGATACATCGTCTAATAAAATTTTATCAAGTACTAATTTACTAACTTGATCTAAGTTTAGATTGTTTACATTTATGGGATATACATTTTCAAGCGTAATAGTTCCATCATTCATAACCTGATAGTTTTCGTTGGATGGACTCAGTCCAGTTATTGTAATCTGAATTGTATCCCCGGGGGCCAATTGATAATCTTTTCCTATAGTATTAAAAAAAAGCAACCCATCATCTTGTGTTTGATTAAATTCATTTGAACCATAAATATCTAAATCTTCTCCAACAAGAGAATAAAAATATCTCATTAACATGGATTTTTCATTTATATCTCTTTGGTTAATACCCTGAGATAAATCTATCTGAAGATTATTATCTGTATTTGCTACATTTTGATTTTTAGATGTCAGATTTTGATCAAAACTAGTTTTGTCTTGTTGTGGAATATTATTCACTATTGACGGGTTTTCAATCAATAGTTTTTGAAGATTTGCATCATTAATTGATTGAGCAAAACTTGGTTTTGCAAAAATTAATAGAATAAAAATAAATAAATTTCTTAGCATTAGAATATTCATTAATTTTCTTTCTTTATTGCATGTCGCACTAATACGAGAGCTGCCCCAAGAAATAATCCCAATACTAATGAAAATAGTAAAATTATTTTAGGCTTTGGCGCTGTTGGATGTAAACTTATTGTAGGGCTTATATATGGCTCTGCAATAAAATATTTTCCCTTTGACGCAAACATTAGTTTTTCTTCTTCTTTACCTATAAGTTCTGCCAAAGCCTCCCGGTGTTCACGTGAGCGCGCACTACGAAGCTTTTCTTTGTAAAAGGCTAACGGCTCTGTCGAAAAATCAATATAACGCTGTCTCATAATTTTATCACTTGCTTTGGTCGCTTCAATGATAAGTGATAACATCAATTTTGGTTTTGATGTTTCACTTGTAAATTTTAAAAATCCAGTTTCTTTATCTTCGCCTATTTGAATATTATTATTGATAAAAATAGCAAGTCTCCTAGGGTTAGGAGGCATATAATTTACGTCTATATTTCCAGTTAATAATTTCTTAGCATCACTAACAAAAATCTGTATTTTACTTTTCGGTGGTCTTGAATAATTATTGAGTGCCTCATCCCATTCAGATCTAAATATCTCTCTAATAATTTCTTTATTTTCAAAGATTATTTCTGAAACTTCTGACGAAGTTATGAGTTCTTTAAATATATTAAAATCATTGCCTGAACTGGTTGGCAATTGAATGCCCGCAATGGATGCAAAACCACCCAAGCCAGAGAATGATGGGCTATTTTTTGTTTCACCCACAGGTTTTACATTATATTCAACAGAATATTTTCTTTCCGCAGATTGAAGGTGAAAAGACGCAAGCAAAACAGATAGAATCGAGAAAAAAATTATATAAATTTTGCCCCCCCAAAGTGTAAAGAATAAATCCCTTAAATCAATTTCATCGTTTAATTTATCATTTTGGTTCATGAGTATAAATTCAATTACTAAGTTAATTTATATATACCTATTAAATCGTATAAAGAGAAGTATAATTTAAATTATACAAACAGCTGCCTATCCCTGTGTGCCCTATTTGAAACTTATTAATTCTACAAACAAATTGTTTGTGCCATTTTTAATATTATCATCAAATTTTTTATATAAATAACTTTAATCGAATTTATAATTTGAGGCTATATGTTTAATAGCCTCAACATAACCTTGAATATTACCGCAATCAAAACGTTTACCATTTAAAAGTACTGTCTCAACCCTATTATTTTCTGCCTGCTTGTTGATAGAATCCGCAAGCTGAATTTCACCTCCAACACCAATAGACTGAGTTCTTAATATATTAAAAATATCAGGTGTAAGGACATATCGACCAATACTGGCTAAGTTTGAAGGTGCATTTTCAAAGTTTGGTTTCTCTATTATACCTTTAGTTAAACCTGTTTTATTATCAGGTACAATTACACCATATTTTGATATATCAGGACCATTAACTTTCATGACACTAAGTTGAGATTTACCAGTCTTTTCATACCCACTGATAAGATCAGACATAATACCGTTACCCCTGTATGTTAAAAAATCATCAGCTAAGAGTAATGCAAACGGTTCATTGCCCACAACTCGCTCAGCGCAAAGAACTGCATGGCCAAGCCCTAATTGTTCTTTTTGCCTAACAAAAACACACTCTATACCTTCTGGTAAAATATTTTTGACCATGTCAGCCATTTCATTTTTACCCTTTGTGCGCAAAGCTAATTCAAGTTCATTATTTCCATCAAAGTGATCTTCAATTGCACGTTTGTTACGACCAGTAATGAATATTAATGTATCCAAACCTGCAGCAATCGCTTCTTCAGCAGCATATTGTATAAGTGGCTTATCTATGATGGGTAAAAGCTCTTTAGGCATTGCCTTGGTAGCAGGCAAAAACCTTGTCCCTAATCCTGCTACTGGAAAAACTGCTTTTCGAACCTTCGGTTTCATTTTAATTAATCCTTTACTTGATATGTAACCTTATTAAGAAAATTTAATAAGGTTACATATTTTTCAGTATAATTATCGTACGTATTAAGCAAATTTTTAATAATTTTAATTACAAATATTTTTAGCATATGATATTTCCTTTTTAGCTGGTAAGCGACACTATTTATCGAACAATAACACTCGCAGTCCACCAATGCTTAACACGTTTAGCAACTTCTACTTTGCGTTGGTTACCATTTTCGTCAGTAACCCACTTGTGTTGAGTAGGCGTATAGTCTTTATTAGATGCAAGTTGGATTAGTTCATCAATCTTTGCAGTCAGTTTACGACGACGAACTTCAATAGGTTTATTGTTTTGAAGTGGATTAAAAGCAACGAAATTCAGTGTATCAAGTACAGTCATAACAGCCTCCTAGTTAGCTAAAAGCATTGAGCTTACAGAGTTTTTTGGTTGTCATCCGAAGATTAGTTGTCAACATTCAGAAACTTATCTAGTTTGGAAACTGTAGGGTTAGATGCTGGCGCTGCTTCTCTGCCAAAGTTGTACATTGCACGTTCAACCACAGCTAACTTAACACTCTGCTTGCTTGTAAGTCTGCTGTCACCACCTAGCTTTCCATGACTACGTACCGTAACTAAGCGTGGCAATAACACTACGTCTGCGCTTAAGTCTCCACCAACTTCAAAACTAATATCACTATCAAACCAAACGCTAAGGCTGCTGTCATAGTGCAAGATTTCTTAGTATCTCTAAAGCATTTTCGCAAAGGCTTTCACTCTTGTTGTAGAACTTCTTAGTAGTATTGTGCTTACCTTTGCTGCTGTAACCTTCTGCGCGATTGTAGTAGAACGTTGCTTGCTTCAGCTTTTCTTCGTATCGCTTTAAGTCAGTTGGCTTGTCTTTTAGCTCACTACGGAGCTCAAGCTGCTCTTGCCACTCAGCATCTAATTGTGCGTACTCGTCTTCGCTAAGCCACGTTTGCAGCTGATGGTTTTGCACGTTTCTCCACGCTTAAGCTTGCCAACTATAGTTTCTAACTTTGCTAAGCGTTTGGTCTATTCAGTAGTTAAGTTACGACGCGAAATTTCCTTTTCAATCCGTTCTTGCAGCAACTTACGAATGTTACTGATTGATTGCTTTTGATTATCGAGCCACTCACTCATTTGCTTGGAGTAAGTCTAAAGTAACAGCATCACCAAAACCAACATCTGTGTTTACTTTCTTGCCTACCACCCAATCAAAATACTTAGGTGGTAAGCCAAACCCAGGGCGAACGCGCCTTATATCATCCTTTGATATCACTGCGCCCTCTGAAAGCGATTTAACAAAATACAATGAGCGCCTAAATTTTTTGTTAGCGAGCTCACTATCCTCGCGCTTAAGCTGACTAGACTTGATAGCTTCATATGCACTTTCGCAGTCAGCACATAGGCTCTTTAACTGATCAGGAAGTAATGAAAAACTAGAATCAGGACCACAATCTTGTTCATCTAATTTGAAATGCTTTTCGATGGCAGAAGCCCCTTTAGCAACAGCGATTACTGATGCCAAATTTGAAGTCGTATGGTCCGATAATCCAATTTCAACTTTAAATTGTTTAGCTATATACGACATATCGCCAATATGAGAAGTTCTTATATCTGCAGGATAGTTACTGATGCAGTGGAATAACAATACATCTCTATTTCCATTTTTGTAACAGCATTCAAGTGCATCCCCAATTTCGTCTGCATTAGACATTCCAGTAGATATGAGCATGGGCTTACCTTTTAACGCTGCATATTCAATTAAAGGCAGGTCTGTCATTTCAAATGATGCAATCTTAAAAGCTGGAGCGTCTAAGGATGAAAGAAGGTCAACTGCAGTTTCATCAAATGGCGTAGAAAACAAAATTACGTCGTGTGTTTTTGTGAACTCAAACAATTCCTGATGCCACTCAAATGGTGTGTGGGCTTCTTTGTATAATTCATATAAATTATATCCTTTCCACAACCCATCGCTTATTAAAAAGTCGGGTTTTTTTGAGTCTAAAGTCATCGTCTCTGGTGTATACGTCTGTATCTTAACGGCATCAGCACCAGCTCTTTTCGCGGCTAAGATTGTGTCTTTTGCACGCTGAATGCTGCCGCCATGGTTGGCAGATACTTCCGCTATAATGAAGGGCTTATGACCTAGACCAATTTTTCTATTTGCTACACAAAACATTTAAGAACCTTTTTTAGATTTTGTAGGATATTTGAATGGGCTTGGCATCACAATGAATTAAAAGTTGACCCAATTTTTCATTGCTGTAAGGAGCATTTACATAGAAATACGGTGGCACCTTAGACTTTTTCTCTCCGAGTGGTTTGAATTTTGTCCTAATATTAGTTAAGACTTGTGAAACGAGATAAAGCGTAGGTTCGTTAATATTTAAGCCAACTGAATTGTTGTCTTGTAAGTAGAACGTACCAATAGGGCAATCATTTTCCAAAATAATCGCCCAATATCTGTAGGGATTTGCCTTCACAAATGCTTCCTGCTCATCCCAAGTAGGAGTTTTAATGTGGCTGATTGAATGAACTCTTTGCTTAAGTAGCTCAAACAACACCTCCGTGTCGTTTTGATCCACCTCTTTAAATGTCATGTTCTGGTCGCACATAACAAGTGTGATCATATCTTCCTTTGAAGATATTTCTTGAAATCCTACCGATTTAAAAATCTTTAAGCTTGCTAAGTTTTCAGGTTTAATCTTAGCCAGAAACTCACTTTTATAGACTTTCTGAAATGTTTGGATACTAGATGCTAGAAGGCGCTGACCATAACCACGCCCTCTACACTTAGGATTCATATTAATTGACACCTCAACCACATCACTATTGGTGTCATGGTCAAATCTGCAGACGCCAATTTTTGTAGAACCTATCTGTCCAATATACAGTTTTCTATCCGTATTATTGAGAGACGAATTGAACCACTGGAAGTGCTCTTCATATGAAGGAATGTTCGAATTGAAAAACATAGTACGACTGACGATATCACTCCGCCAGGCAAAGACATCTTCGCAATCTCTTTTATCGGCTGCTCTTATGTTAATTTTTTTATCACACATGCTACCTCTATAGTTTCATTAACTACTTTCGCGTTGCTAAACTCAATTTTTATATTGCCAAAGGTGATGTAGGCATTAGGGTACTCATCGTGATCAACCATCCGAATGCGGTTGTAAATTTCCTCCAAATTTAAGTCCACTGGTATTTTGTTATCTTCAATTGTCAATCTTTTAAAAATATGGGGCTCACCACGCTGAGGAACAGCACTTGGATTATTTTCAATTATCTCTTTTATAAGATCATTAATGGCAACGTTGATCCTCGAAAATATATTTTTAAGAGACCCAGCTAAACTTATAGTAGAAGAGGCATAAATTGGACCCGAGTCCAGCTCTCGTGTCATCTTGATAGCACAAACGGGTGCCTTTTCAAAGCCGTCTAAAATTAGATTTTGAATTGGACTACCGCCACGACCATAAGGTAGGGGCGCTGTATGAAACACAATACATTTGAAACTTTCGTGAATTTCGTCTTTTACAATCCAGTTCCAATGAGTGAAGAATACATAATCAGGTTTGAATTCATCTAGAGCTTTAATTGAAAGCTCATCTTTACTTTGAAAGTACTGTACGACGTGCTTTTCGCCAATTGATGGATTAAGCTTAAACCAACTTTTGGATGAGCAGATCACAATACGCATATTAGCTTTCAATCTTTCTAATCACTTGAAATGCTTCAGCCAAATCATAACCAATTTGATTCCCTCTAAGCTTCGCTAAATTCTTAATCCCTTCTATCGATCGGCTATGGGGATAATCTCTCATCTCAGAACTATAAGCCTTTAGCGCACGTTCCTTAGAAGCCCAATTTTTCGTTATATCAACAAATAGATTAGGTACAAATGATCCAGTTACCGCAGGGTTTCCATAGTCAGTGGCTGATGCAACTTCAAACAACCTTATTTCTTTGCACGTTTCGCTTGGTTGAGGTCTAAAAGCTGTTAATACGGCATTTGCTACTACCCCATGATCAACGTTTAAGTCAGCGCAACTATGGGTATATACAAGTGTAGGCTTGTGCTCATTTTTAGCTTTTTCAACAGCCTTAACTACGTCAATTAATGGATATGCATCCATCGCATTATCATTGAAGTCATAGCATTCTCCCCATTGAAATCCTAAATCATTGCTCGCTGTATCTGCGGAAACTTTTCTGCTGTTTGCATCATCAATATTTGCGCTATCACGTGCGCCGACACCATCAGTCATCGAAACAACGACAACCTTGTCTCCTCGAGATACATGCCTAGTTATTGTTCCTGCCATTGATATAGATTCATCATCAGAATGGGCCACAATTACCAGAACAATTTCAGTCATTGCTTCTTCCTCCCTTCAGCCAACGCACCCTTAAGCATGCCAGCAGTAAAGCCAAACTCTTTACACAGACGCTTTACTTCTTTGAGTGCGTTCGTACGTTCGCTCTTCTTAGCTTCCGCCATCTGCTGTTGGACAGTTACCATCTCAGCTTTAAGTTCGTCATATGATTTCATCATACATCGCCTTTTAATGAGTGTCTGTATCATCATATAGATTTTAAAAAGAGTTGGGAAGTACGTTGCCGCCCAAATTTTAGGTTAAGGATTAGCTACGCCTCCCGCAATAATAAATCTGGACATCAGAACGATTTGAAAATCGGATCCTATTGTACAGCAGTCGTCCAGGTAGAGAATAGTTTTTCTATAGCGTCAAAGCTACTGGGAAGTTTTTTTGATACATGCCCATCGAACGCAAAATTATTTGTGAACTCAGGAATATAGGCAAACTTACTATCCTCTTTTTTCATGTCGTATTTTTTGTCAAGAAAGTGTTCAACTGAAGGGCAGTTATCAATTAGCGCAGCCTCGTTAAGATTTGCTTTAGAATACTTACAGTAAATGTTGGAAAGATCACTCAAAAAGGTAAGACTGTCTTCATATTTAATTATATGATTGTTCTCTTTTGGATATTTAATCATCAAAAAAGGCCTATACCTGTCATATCCCCAGTAGTCATTTTCGAAAATTTTCTTGCCGCGCATTTCGTTACTGCCATAATAATAGAAAGGTTTTCCATGGTCTGATTTGAAAATGATTAAAGACTCATCGTAAAGACCCTTGCTTTTCATAGTTATTATGATTTTCTGAATTATTTTGATTATACAAACAGTCTGTTTTTTACTGCTTCAAGACTATGAATATCGTACTTTGCACTAAAATCGCAATCATCATTATGCGTTATTGGAAAATGTGAAATGTCCCAGAAACGCTCCAATTTCTTTTTCAGTTTTTTTGAATTTTTCCAACGCTGAACTGGGACCATGCGCAAGGCGAAGCGGCCCCACACCAGAGGCGTTCATCACGTACGTAGCTCCAGAGCCGCGCAGTCTTGGTTTTGGTTGTATTGGCCCTCACCTGCAGCTTTACGTGGGTGTCGACGGGGCGCTGATCATGCGTCCTTCCATCCCCCCAGATCGCTGAGGCCTTTTTTCGCAGAACAAGCAGTGCTGCAGTTTCGGCCAGTGCGCGATCCTTGCGAGCAAGCTCGCGTTCCAAATCTTTCACCCGTTTCTTGTCTTCCTTGGTGGCACGCCCAAGACATACTGTACTCGTGCGGTTCCAGTCGTTGGCCTGCTAGCAAGCAACTCGCCACATGGCAATCTGCGCCGGGTAAAGGCCGCGTTTGCAGCAGTATTCGGCTAGGTCAGCCTCGTTTAGCGCAGCAACTTCCAACACTGCCGCGAACTTGTCTCGTGAAGACCTGCCCTCCTGTAACCAAAACATGCTGTGTCATGCACCCCCTCGATCTGCAGGCTTGGCCACGGCAAACAACACACACAAAATGAAGAACCACAACTGATCAAGACGCTTACGCCTGCATTGTTTAGCACGCAAAGCCAGCCGCAGATAACCCAGCCGACCACCACGCATTCCTTGCTGTACAACAGGCGTTGAAGATGAATGGACTAAATCAGAAATGAGCAAGGACTGCTCAAAACCATGGCCACTCAGCATTTTGCGAATCCGTAACCAATACGCGCGCCATCCCACATTGACGCCAATCTGGTTATTTGCATGTTGACGATATTGCATGCTTGACCACTCATCGATGACCCATGGAAAGTGATTAGCCCTGGCAAAAGCATAGATCAACCAGTCGTGATAACCAACACGCAGCAGGCTTTTATCAGCGCCACGCACCAACTGCTGGAGCGATAAGGCAAGGCTTGTCTTTAGTACATAAGTACATCCCGGACCCGCTGCCTCAAACAGAAAATCCCAAGACCGCTGTGGTTGGGATTTCTTAACCAACCGAGTCTTGCCCGAGGGCCAGAATGCGGTAACGTTACTCGAATATCCTGCCACGTTGAGGGCCGTCATCAAGCTGTGCGCACGCCAAAGTTTTTCTGGGTGCCAAAGATCATCCTGATCGGCAAAACTCAAATAGTCAAAGCTGGTCGGATCTACATCCCGCAAAAGACGGTAGAAATTCGGGGCAGCTCCGCGAAAACGCTCGCCAAAAGGCAACAACGTCAAACGTGACTCCGACAGCGCCCACTCTGCGAGGCGGTTTTCAGTACCGTCTGTCGATTGGTCCACACTAATGAATACATGAAGATCCACCCCCTCCTGTTGCAGGATAGATTCAATTTGTTCCACCATAAAAGCCATGCCATTGTATGCTGCCAAGCAAACTGCAAAGCGTGGTCTTTTTTCTTCATCCACCATCGGATTTTGCCAGTTTCGCAATGCTTTTCAATCGGTTTTTCTGTGTTGTAAGCGGTAGTCCATTGATGAGAGTTCCCCACAAGCTCGCCCAGTCGGGGGCAAACGGGGTCACTGGGTCAGAATGATGGTTCCCAGTCGGCTTCCATGTGTGCTCTACCATAGATTGCATTAGATCGGCAAGAGCCTCAGGGGATTCGACCGGAAAGAAGCTCACGAGATCGTAAGTCCCTACAGTTTCCCGCGCATATGGCAAATCAGCCACCAGAAGTGGTCGCCGTTGCGCCTTAGCTTCGCTAATGGGCAGCCCCCAAGTCTCCAGCTTACTGGGAAACACGACCGCAGAGGACTCAGAGTAGTGGACGGCCATCTCATCTTTGGTTTGTCGGCCTATAAATCGGACCTCTGCCACACCACCAAACCGTTTTCGAAGCCAGCGAGCGTATCGATTCTCGGTGCCATCAAGAGTTAGCCGCACCTCGAAGCCACTGATGCCACGGGAGACCAGTATCTGAGTTGCTTTGCACAGCGTCTGAATATTTTTAAAAACCCGTGGCAGTGCGGGATAGATAAAGACAAATGTCGATCCTGGCGTCTGGATGGAAGCAAGTTCGTCAGTTCGCATCGATGGATGAGCGACAACAACTGGAAGTTGTCCCATACGCCTTATGAACTCGTCACGAAGCCAGTCTTGCTGCACAATAACGCAGTAATTGCGACGGATGAAAATGCGGTACAAAAAAGCGTAAAACTGATTAAACATGAGGAACGTTGGCTCTAGCAGAGCCTCACGTAAACTGGTTAGATAGAAGGGTGAGGGATTGTGGCAATACACTGCTTGGCGCGTAGCCAAAACGCGCGGCGTGATGTCGTGTAATGACAGCCATAACGTGGGCTTGAGTTCGCGAGAAATACGCCTGAACCCGAACCACTCCCAGTACAGCCTATGAAACCATGACTTCTTTGAACTCGGAATCGATATCAACCGGACACGAGGTTCGTTAACTAGATCAGCACGATGAACCAGGGCTACTATCTCCCATTCAGCTGGCAATACGGCGACTGCGGATGCGAGACACTCACGCAGCACGGTGAGTGGCCCGCCCTCAGTAAAATTTACGGCAGAAACAACGATACGCAACATACCTATATATCCTTCCAAGTCTGGGTTGATGCATCGAACACCCGAATCACGCGCGCCGGATTGCCGGCAGCGATCGAGTTCGGCGGTATATCACGTGTTACCACTGAATTGGCGCCAACGATTGCACAGTCGCCGATGGTTACGCCGGGCAGGATGCAGACCTGCTCACCCAGCCAAACATTCCGGCCAATGTGGACGGGCCGCGATGAAAGTGGCCGGTCTGCAGGTGGAATTTCGGGTGCGGATGCCGCATCCTGCACTTGGTAATTCCCATGATTGTGATCGCTGATGAAGACGCGGCTGGCGATAAGTGTGTGATCGCCGATCACCAGCTGTTCGATCGCGCAAATATGCACGGAGTCGTTGATCTGAACGTGGCGACCGATGTGCAGGACAGGAGGGCTGCCGCGGGGTGCAAACGCATCCAATCGCACGTTAACCCCAGTCGTAAGTCCGTCGCCAAGCTTCATCGATGATCCGCCACGAACGTAGATTGGCCGTCGGATTAGTCGAGCATTGGGATAAAACAGCCGTGTAAACAAGTAATTGCAACCCAAGCGAACAACACCAAAAAAGCCATATTTTTGTAAAAATTTCATGGTTCAGTCTTTGTTGCGTCTGGTATCTTGAGAGCGAAGTCATTAGACTGCTTCAATAAAATAATCCACATTAAAGAAGCGACAAAAAGAAATCCCGATGAAGTGAAGTAGCCCGAACCACGGACGAATAGATCAATGCTATACATGACGAAGCATGAAAGAAAGAAAACCCTCGGGCGCGCCTGAAGCGCAACCTCACCCATTGAAATCTTACGCAGCCACCTAGCGCTCTTCGCAAAGTAAAAGAGATAGGCAAAAAGTATCACCACACCAAGCACCCCGAATTCACCAATAATCTTGGGGGCCACCGCCCCACCATCAAGCAAGTTCAAATTATTCATCCCTAGCGCGTCTAAAATGCCCATCGCCTCACCCCTACTTCCGATAATTCCAAATTGCTGGAGGCCGACGCCAAGGCCGAAGGTAGCTTCAAAATTCAGATAGGCTCTTTCCCAGCCAGACATATAGACCAGCGTAGACAAATTCCGGGTACCGCTAGAAAAATCCAATCGAGACAAATAATAATCAAAATTCACGTTGGTTAAAAATATCAATAGACCGGTAATTAGTGCAAGAAACAGCACTCGCCTCAATGGAAGCTCTAAGCCAACGATAAGGGTGACGCCGACGATGAGTGTCAGGTTCTCCAAAAGAAGAGCTATCGCATAACCCAACAAAAGCAACAGAAGCTTCATTTTTGGGTTAGAGGTCACAGTCATATAAAGCAGGAAAGGCAAAAAATTCACTGCGAAAAGCGATGGCTCGCTGAAGAAAAATACAGGCTTTTTCTGACCTGATGAGAACGGAGCAAAGTTCAGGATGGCGGCAATGCTAGATAACAACAGCACGTAGAAAACCAGCCTCACCGCAAAATTAGTTTGAAACTTTGGTACCTTTTGCGCCAGCAGAACAAAAGAAAAAGCGGCTAGAAGAAAATTTATTAAAAATAGATAGGTCTTTGAGAAACGTTCAAAATCGAAATCGTGATGGGCCAGCGCGCTGATAGCACTCTGAAACATTAGCACACCTGTCACTACGAAAATGAGAAGGGCACCGGCACCCAGACTTTGAAATTTTTGGCCTATAGCGCTTAACGCCAGGAACATGCAGATATACAGCCCTAAAACAAACAATAGACCGGCAGCCAAGGACGATGTACGAAAAACCATAAGCACAAGCGAAGGCTGCACCACGGTTGAGAGCAAAATAAGTCCGATGGCTACCGATGAAAATGGTTTTCTCATAACAGCGCGCTATCCCACTTCATCTTCGCACTAATCAGCAGCATCTGACAGATCGCAATAAAACTTAAGTTTGGCTGCACAAATAGCTCCTCAGTTTCCATTTGGCTATCGCCCAATATTTTTCGACATAACTCAGCAGGAAGCTCCGACCTCCGGTAGCAGTTTTCGCTCTTTCTGTTTCCTTGAAAACCTGAAAACTAGCACTGCTTATCCCGCCGACGCTCATGTTAACGGTAATCTCGTTCAGATAAGCCGCATGCAGATTTGATCCTGGCCTAAGCAAAAATTCATAATCTCCACATATTTTGTACGACTCATCGAATAAACCATACCTTTCAAACAGTAGTCGATGGTGCAAAGACCCTACATGCGCTACATTCATATATTTTTGAAAGGCCTTCCAATTCCACTGCTGCCCAATAGTATGTAGTACCTTAGAGCCAGAAGATAAATTCACTCGTGACGATACATATTGAGGAAGGTTATCCCTACAGGCATGGATTGAAGTCATATAGACTTGAATCGCACCCTCCAGATAAATATCGTCGGCACCGAGAAACGCTATCCAATCCCCGCCTGACAGACGCACTCCCTTGTTCCACGCATCGTAAATGCCCTTATCTGGCGCGCTTATCCAATAATCAATCACATCCTCATTCGCCTTTAATACATCTACCGTTCCGTCTGTTGATGCACCATCCACGACAATATATTCAATATTACCGTAGGTCTGCTCGCGAATGGATTGGATAGCAGCTGGTAAATATTTCGCTGCGTTATATGTAGCAGTGATGATGGTGACCAGCGGCTTATCAGGCTCGCTCCGCTTGACTCGCCCGCGCAGAGACGCCCCCCCCTCAAGTCGAGTATTCATGCAAGTCTCTTTCTCGTCTAAATATTCTTCGCCTCAACACAAAAAGTAAAATGGCGCTACACAAATTCAGGTTTTCTAAGTACCCACATATCCTGACCCGTATAGGGAAAACCTTCTGGAAGGTAATCGAGTACCTCAAAATCTTTAAAAAGTTTTTCTCTCAGATATTTAGGGGAATGACATGCCCAGAACATCTTTTTACCTTCTTCAAATTTATCTCGAATGACGATCCCAGTGGCCTTGTAAACAGACAATTCGTCTGGGAGAAGAAAAACCGTTCGTGAATCGCCATTTGTTGAAATAATGATTATCCCTTTAGGACGTGTGATACGATATAATTCATCAATCCATTGTTTCGATACGGATTCTGATAAATGCGTGAATACTGAAATAGAATAAATAAAGTCAAAACTATTGGCGTCAAACGGCAAAGGTGGTGCAAGTGCATTGAGTACAAAGTTCACATTTTCTACATTTCCCTTGCACCATTTAATCGACTCTGGATTATAGTCAGACCCCCATACTTTAGTCTGCGAACCAAACGAATGATGTATGTGCCTGACCACTCGCGCGGGGCCGCAACCCCATTCGAGGATATCGATAACCCCGCTTTGCAAGTAACGGCTAACAATTTCAAACAAAGCTACAGCGGTTTTCTCTCCACTAATTTTGTAAAAATTCCAGTCAGGTGCCGAGTAAGCGTCATAAGCTAGAGCTTGAGGAGGGAGTTTATAATCAGGATTGTTTAGTTTAAATTTTCTATTTTCAATGGCGTGCCGAAGAATACTCAAAATGTAGCGAATTTTCTCCACAAATCTAAGTAGCCCAGCATTTCTAAGTATGTGCTGAACACGTTGAATTTTTTTATTTGGATTCATATTGAAGCGTGCCTCTCAAGTTATTTTATTTATCTGAACATTAAGTTGCGACCGGATCAATCAACTTAAAAAATATTCCATTCATTTGAAGCGTACGGCCATCATTCGGATCAATAAACTCCGGCTGCATCGCCCATAGAACAAACCCTTCACGCTCCAACCGTTCTAATACTTCACGCCACAAGTGCTGATCTTCATAAAGAGGAATCATTGAAAGCTCCAAAAGAACACCACGCATGTTCGGAAGAACATTTTTTGCACCATTCAATACCGCCCATTCAAAACCTTGGGTATCAATTTTCAAAAATGGATTCTGGAATTTTGCAATATAGTTTGGCGCTATCGAATCAAGTGTCACTAAAGGAACAGTCTCTTTGCCAATATATGCAGTATGTGGCGCCGCCGATAAATGGCTATCAAGCATAGGTAACAACGAGCTACTTGCTGAATTTCCTGCAATATTGATTTCAACCTCACCGTTCTCTGAACCCACCGCACAGCGTGAATGTATTGTCCATCTTTCATCCCTTTCACTTGCCTTGATCAACGCTGCATGAGCTACGGTCAGCGGCTCAAAAGAGGTGATATTTCCTGAATATCCACCATTGCGTATTTCAGTCGCAAATTGGCCTTGATTGGCACCTACATCCAAAACATGATCTATCTCGAACTTTTGCAATGAAGAAATCAGCTGAGCCGTAGTAGATGAGCCTGGCGTATATCCACTTATTTCCAATCCGTAATTTCGAAATATTTTTTTTATGGCACTTTTCATTTGAGGCAACACCTTTTAAATATTGTTTAATCCCACTTGCATATATCTACCCTCGTAGTTGCAATTTATCGCTATATTAGGACCAGCACCTTCTTCTGATTTCAAACTGAATCAACCGATTCATAAGCTTTATTTCAGCATCTTCGCGCAATTTTTCTATTTGCCGAAGGCGGGATGTTCCTTTTTCCACTAGCGAGGCTGCAATCTCAGTATTTGCACATGACCTCATAGCAGCCGCCAACTCCATCGCATCGTCCGGATTTGCGTAAAATGCAGCTACACCTGCCTGCTCTTTTAGCTGTGACGAATATACCAGTGGTCTTTTTATCAACCAAGCTTCAAAAGGCGGCAAATTGGTTGGCCCAAAATAGGTGGGCATAACCACTGCAACACTACCCTCATATAAACCTCTCATGTCTTCCGCAGGAACAAACCCCAAGAACCGTACTTGTTCGTTTAGAAAATTTTGAGCAGCGAACTTTTCCACATGCTTTTTATTTCCTTTATCACCACCTGCGAAAACAACGTTATATTGAATACCAGCTTCTCTCAGATGAACAAGTGCTTCTAATATTCGTATGTGATTTTTATGAGCCCAAAATTGGGCTGGATAAAAAAAATAGCCCAATTTTAAATTGTATTTTTTCAGCACATAGGATGTATCGGACGACACTTCATCCTGCAGCAATGGAGATGCAGACATGGGCATGGACAAGCAACGCTCGCGGTCAATTCCATATCGACGAGAGACTGTGTCTGACAATCTTTCAGATTCTGTAATAACCACCAATGCTGAAGCAAGATTTCTTTTGAAATGTTCTTCTATCGCTAGAAATTTTCCAAAAGATCTCACCTCCGGAAATTCTGGTGTATCTCGATGACATAAGTCAAAGACTGTTGTTATGAAATTTGTTTGTTGAAGTAATTTCGAATTTGACGACTGAGTTAGAAAATATACTAGATCGCACCCATGTTGAATTAATTTTTTTTCGAATGGACCGTGAATTTTAATCAGATTTTGAATGCGCCCCCACCATCTCCAATCTGTAAGCATCGCAATTATTTTATCAGCAAAAGTAATCGGCACCCAAGTACAACTGATCCCCAGTTTTTTCAAATCGTCAGTGTTCTCTTTCACGGTTGAAAAAACTTCAAATTCAAAACGCCCTTCGCAAATTCTACGCATTTGCGTAATTGCATTCAGCGCCTGATTAAATGCACCGCCGTCGTCAATTTTATTTTCTAATATAGCAATAATTTTCATTCAGATTTCTCGCGCAACAGCAATTGAACACCCGACCAAGTGTGCTCACTCAGAGTACCTGCATCCAGCCAAACTTCACTCACCAACTCAGTCCACAACTGCCCTCGATACAACGCTAATTCAGGCAAGAAAAAATATCTCATCCGATGCATCTCTTGTAGCTGTTCGATACCACCTATCGACTTCTCTTCAATGAATACGTGATAATTCACATCAACAATATTCTCACTAACATTCAGCACTGGCTCAGCAATCCGCGTTACTTTTATTTCATTATTCTCAAGCCGTTTAACTCTCGTATCTGGGCGTTGTGTTAATACGGCAGGGCCATACCAAAAATCATATAGGAATAGTCCGCCGCCTGATAAATGCCTTGCCGCAGTTTCAAAAGCCGCCAACAGATCAGCGTTGGTCGATTGATAACTCATCACATGAAATAGAGAGATCACAACATCATAAATTTGATCCGTGTTCACAGTGCGTGCATCACCAACACTAAATGTCAGCCTAGCTGCCACTTCAATAGGCAACGACGCCTTGCGCAACTCAGCTCGTGCAAACATTTCTTTGCTAATATCTACACCATGGACGGTATAACCCATACGCGCAAGATGTTCGGCATGAGCACCGGTGCCGCAACCCAATTCAAGAATGCGAACAGCTTGCGGAGCGTGCTCACGAATAAGCGATGTGACATACTCCGCCTCTGCTGCATAATCTTTATCCTGATATAACAGATCGTAATACCGCGCATAGGTATCGAACACCTGATTCATCGCAATACTTCCCTTACTGCTTGCGCAGCTTCTACCATTTTTTCATCAGTCAATGCCATCCCGCTAGGGATATAAAACCCCTGGCGATATAACCTTTCAGCAACCGGATTTCGCTCTCCTTTAAACAACTCCATGCGCTGAAGTACCGGCTGCATGTGCATAGGGCAAAAGAATGGGCGCGTGCCAATACCTTTTTGGGCCAAACGACTCATGACCTCTTCTACATCTATACCCAACTCATCGTCCAACAAGAGACCGTATACCCAATAGATATTTTCTGCATAATCTGTCTTCGCCAACGGCAACTGCACGCCTGGCAAGCCCGCGAGAAGTTCGCTATAGCGTTTACCCATGTGACGCTTGCGTTGGACAAATTCACCCAACCGCTCTAGCTGTGCCACCCCGAGTGCCGCCTGCATATTGGTCATGCGCAAATTCCAGCCCAGCCGCTCGTGCACAAAACGTTTCTTGGGGTTAAAGCATAGGTTGCGCAGACTGCGGCAGGTCTCTGCAAGCTCGTCGTCATCGGTCACGATCATTCCACCCTCACCAGTGGTGATGTGCTTGTTAGGGTAAAAGCTGAAGGTGCTTATGTTACCAAAACTGCCACAGGCTTTACCCTTGTAGGTTTGACCATGCATTTCGGCAGCATCTTCAATTACCTTTAAGCCATGCTTCTTAGCAAGAGCCAGGACTGGATCTACATCAACTGGTAACCCGTAGATGTGCACGATCATGATGGCTTTGGTTCGCGGTGTGATTTTGGCTTCGATCTGCGACACATCCATGTTCCAAGTTATCGGGTCACTATCGACCAGCACTGGAATGGCACCGCTACGCACAATCTGGGTGATGCAAGAAATAATGGTGAATGCGGGCAAAATTACTTCGTCCCCCGACCCAATGCCCAGCGCGTCTACTGCGGCGTCGATAGCTGCTGTGCCATTGGTTAATGCTATGCCGTGCTTGCGACCTACACGGGCGGCAAACTTTTCTTCAAACTGCTTGATGAACAGACCTTCGGAGCTGATCCATCCAGTTTCGATGCACTCAAGAAGATATTTTTTTTCATTGCCATCCAATAATGGCTCATTAACGGGAATCATTCAGTCCTCTCCGTACATTCTTAAATCATTTACATCAATAGGCTCGAAGCGGGTCTTATCCTGATCCCCTGCATAGGGGCCCTGCTTGACCTCTATGATTTCTGTCGGCTCCAGCATCTCAAATCCATGCCCTCCATAAGCAAGCAGAATCACATCACCGGTTTCCAAAATAGTACTTTCCAGATAAACCTGTGTTTCCGAGTAAAAATCCACCCTTAACCGGCCGCTCTTAATGAATAATACTTCCTTTGTGTATTGAACCTCACGCACTACAGGATTATGCACATGCGGCGAAATGACATAGCCCGCCGGACGATTCATGTAACCAATCTGCTGAGAGTAGGTGCTAGGGGTAAAAAACTCGATACCATCCTTGTGGAAGGAGTGGCGGATGATCAGCGCAAGCTCCTTATCACCATTTATAATTCGTTCAATCATAATATGAATTCACTTTGTAAGTTTAATTCTACAGTGTTGGTCAGAGGGTAAGCTGCCGTAGCATAGTGGCCTTCTCCTACCGAACAAAGCAGAGATGAGCGGCTAAGCGCAGCTTTACTCTATATTGAAAACAGCAGTAATAAATCTACTACTACACCAACACTGTATATGTATTTTCCTTAACCTTAAATTCTTTCAAACCTACCAAGTCAATAACGTGCCTATCGATCAATTCATTTAGGATAACGCTAAATGAAGGTTCATTTTTTGCAACAATTACAACTTCGGCAAAATCTAAAAAATCCTTTGGACTTTCAACTAAAAATTTACTGATATCTCCTAGTTGATCTCGTAATAAACCTACATTTCGTCCTGTCGATAAAGCGAATGAAACTGTATCATCGTAAATCCGTACATTATAGCCAGCTTCAATAAGTGCATGAATAATTTTTAGTGTTGGACTATTTCGTAAGTCATCAGTTCCAGCTTTAAAGCTAACACCTAAAAACCCAATATTTGTTTCTACTTTATACCTTTCAATTAACTTTAAAGCGCGCTCAATATGAGCCTCATTGCTTTTACAAATATTATCGATCAATGGAGTAGAGACATTTGCTTCACTCGATAGAGCAACAAGAGCTGAAAGATCCTTTGGTAAACAAGCACCACCATATGCGAATCCAGGGCGTAAATAGGAAGCAGATATATTAAGAATGATATCTTTACAAAATATATCCATAACTTCATTAGAATCTATATTCAATGCCTTGCATATAGAGCCTACTTCATTGCCAAAAGTAACCTTCAACGCATGCCATGAATTGTTTACATATTTAATAATCTCAGCAGTTTTTATATCCACATTAATTATTTCAGCGTTTACATTTTCATATATAGATGCAACCTCATCTGCTCCAGCTTTATCACTAGCACCAATCAGAACATATGGTGGATTAAAATAATCTTGAATAGCTGTGCCTTCTCTAAGAAACTCAGGATTTGCTACCACAGAAAAATCTTTGTTACATTTCTTGCCAGAATGTATCTCTATAATTTCAGCAACTTTTTTACAAGTATTTGGCTTAACTGTAGATCGGATTGCTATAACTAGATGCTCATCAATCTGACTGATAATTTTTCCAATACTCTCTGCCACACTATAAATATGGCTTAAATCAAGCTCACCATTTAATTTACATGGCGTACCAACAGTAATGAATAATATCTCAGAATCTATTACTGCTAAATCTACATTAGAAGTAGCGGTAACACGACCGCATTCAACTCCTTTCTTTAGTAAATCATCTAAACCCGGTTCTACAATCGTAGGTATGCCATTGTTAACAAGCTCAACTTTAGCTGTATTGATATCTACACCGATAACTTTATGACCAGCCTCTGCGAGACAAGCTATACCAACACAACCTACATAACCTAAACCAAACACACAGATATTTTTTGACTTAATTTTATTCATTTTCTATCCTGAATTAATTTAACAATTGAATTACCTTCTTTTATTTGGCAATCAAGACTATAGTTTTTCGATACTAAGTCATGTAACTTTTTACCTAAAGATTCTGAAAGGTCTGGATTTGTTACAACATTAATAATCGCCTTTGCAAAATCTTCACTATTGTCCGCAATTAATATATTTTTATTATCAGTAACATCTAGTCCTTCTGCTCCAAGCGTAGTAGATACACAAGCAACTGATGCTGCACCAGACTCGACTATTTTAAATCTAGTTCCTGACTCAAACCGCAAAGGAACAAGAGTAGCAGTCCCTTGCTGTAGAAACGGCACCATGGAACATGGATCACCAACTACTGTAATATTTTCACAATTACGCGATGACTGAGTTTTATGTGCATTTAATCCAATGATATAAAGATGTAAGTTAGGGACACGCTCCCAGACCACCGGCATTATGTCATCTGCCAACCATTTTGCAGCGCGATCCATTGGACTATGTTGATGGCCAAATGTACCCAGCAGCAACACACAAGGCTGTTTTAGAATTGTAGTTGGCTTCAACTTATTCTTAAAATCACTCAAATCAATAGTATTGGAAAATCTCATAATCTTTGCTGGATCATGTGCTATAGAACGGAAATATAAAATATCTACCATCGAAACTGCTGTCACAAAATCAGCTTTTCTGACTAACTCTCTCTCTTGAATTTGTTTTTGTTTTCCCCTGTAATATATTTTTAACCAACGCCATGGGCTATTAACCAAAGGAAGTTCACGCAAAATAAATCTCGAATATACGGCTTCCGTATCACCTACAATTGTTGCAAGCGGAAAAGCTCTCCTAATTTTAGTAAAAACAGTAAACGAATGTTCCAAAACGCGATCAATCCAGAATGTGTCAATACCTTTTTTAATGGCATAATTTTCGATAAAACGAGACTCCAATGAAAGATGTAACGAAGGAAAAATTTCACGTTTAATAAAACGAGCAGCCCTCTCTAATATTGGTGCCGGTCCCACGGAAATACTTTTCGGTGCAAACAGAATATCTGCACTATGCTCCTTCAAAAATGTCAATGCTACATCTGATCCCAAACAGTCCTCAGGTACTGTAGTCACAATGTGCAACTCACTAATTAAATTCAATACTTTAATTGCATTTATAACACTTAGCTCTGGCCCGCCTTTAGGAGGATACTTTAGAATTGGCGCAAAGAAGAGAACTTTTAAGCGCTTTGAATTACTGGAGTTATTCATTTTAAAAACTTTTAGTTGGAATAATAAAAATTATAATTTATTTCTTCAGACTTAATTTGTGAACATGGATTGATATTAAGTTATGACAACCTACAAGAGCATATGCCAGGCATATATTAGTATGCGAAGAGCATGTAGGGTCTTGGGGGTGACCTATACCCATTACATCCCCTAAATTCAATATTATATGTCGGATTAGCAGCCTTAATTATTTCAGCACACATTCTTCCATTTTCAAGCCCATGATAGACCGCAACGGCTAATTTTGGCTTGTGTTTACGTAGCAACTCAACCGCACCAGACAGTGCAGCCATTTCGTAGCCTTCAATGTCCATTTTTATCAACCCTCCCCCCCCAAGAGAATATTCAGAAGCTAAATAATCAAGCGTAACAATTGGTACATCATGAGTAGTTTCATTTAATTCAGTTTGGGTCTTTTTATCATCATCTGAGACTAACTTTGAATTACAGATATGCTCTTTATCCATTTTAATTGTAGCAGAACCAATGACATCACTTAACCCTGCACCGACCACGGTAAAATTCTGATCTTTTTGATACAAGGCAAGCGTTTTCAAAAGAGCATTCTTCATTATTCCTAGAGGCTCAATACAGATCAATCGCCCTCTCGATTTTTCAAGTGCAAAAATCGAAAAATATCCCTCTGCAGCTCCTGCATCTACAATCCAACGCCTATTCTCATATTCAAGTTTAGGGTGATTGTATGAAGATGGATTTGATGTAAAGTTATCAAATACCTCATGAAAAAGCCAAGGAAGATCACGTTCAGGGAGGTTTGCAGGCCAATATATATCCTTACCACTGATAGTAACTTTTAATAAATCAGTATCATCAGTCATTACTGTAATCGCAGTTGATAAAGTTGTAAAAACTTCTTTAACATACAACTCTACATCGTCATTAGTAAAATTATAGACTGGTTCTGAATTTTTAACATCAGACAACAGTTTTGACCTCAACCGCCACATTCTTATTGTTGTAATTATCGGCCTAAGTATTTTTTTAAAACGAAAAATTATCATTTTCATGAAACTGGAATCCATCTATTTTCTCCATTAATAGGAACTCCGTCTATTATTGAATTAACAATATAACTAAACGGCCCCTGCTCTGACTGTAATAATTCCAAATAGTTTGCAGCTAGTACGGGAGGATCTCCGGAAAATAATCCAATATTTGAGTAATAATGAAACCAATAGAATTTAATAAATTTTTTAGCAAGAATTTGATTGGATTCAGGCAAGAACATTTTGTTATTGACTAATAAATTCTCTAATGCGGTAAAATACTCTTGTTTTGTAACTGGATCAGTAGTAAATCCAAAACCCCTAAAGCATGATTTTCCTGTTGTTATTACATGAAATCCTAGAGCAGCGTATTCAAATCCAACTGTAGTTGTATATACTGCAAAGCCTCTAATATCATATGATTTTATTAAGTCTTTAATAGTTACCTTTGCATCTGATTTAAGTAAAAATACATTTTCAGGTATATCTGTGCCGAGTAGATGTAATGCAGCCTCTATAGTTTCTCTTGTTTTTGGTATTATAGGTGACGTTTCTGCAGGGTGGGGTCTTATAATTAATTGATATTCACTATTAATACGAAACCACTCAATGGTTTCAGCAATCCATGAAATCATATCCTTAAAAATAATATCTTTATTTAGGGTACACAAATCCCATATCACATTCCCCGCAAGCACTATAGTTGGCTTAAGTGGATTAATATTATCTAGTGCGTGATCATCGACTTCATGACCCGCAAGTTTAGTAGTATCAATAAAACCGGCTCTATCACCTTTAAACCACTTATTTAATAGTATGTAATCTTCTGAAGTTAGTTCTATTTTCGAAAACTCACCCCAGGATTTCGTAAAGTCCAAATTCATAGCAGCATCGTTAAAAGCAAATGCAACACGATTTTTTGTTACTGGCCAATGTGAATAAAAGGGGATCGACCTTGACCTACAGTGAAGCTCTAATAACGCCAGCATTCCGTAATAACTATCATGAGCAACAACTCTGTCAGGTTTTTTCTCATCAAGAATACGCTCATATACCAAGCTTACCATTAATAAATTCTGTAAATGCACCTTCATTAAGTGCACATGGTTTTCAATCAAAGTATGGTTTGACACTAAATATTTATTAATAAGAATGTCTTTTGCCATTGCACCATATGCAATCCCTGATCTCTCATAGCTCAGAACATCAATCAGCTTCAAAACTGAAACCTCTTCGCCTATACGTTCGATATCATCAGAAGTTAAATATTTTGAAAACTGCAAAGGTTTATTTTGGTTATTTTTCCAGAGTTTTTCCGATGTTTTTTTGCAAGTTCTACAATCTCTTGCAAACTTACCCTTCTCATTCCAATCACCGCCAACGAACTGGCATACCTCATTCTGAATGCTATCGCAGTAAATCGGAATTACTTCAATACCTCTGAGTTGAAAGGCCATACTTAACGAGCGATCCAAAGCAAAAGCTTGCCCCAAAGAAACAAAAGAAGGTCCCATCAATATCCGGATTTTTTTGGGACTAACCATCTTCTCCATTAAGTTTATATTGTTTTGAATATCATCCAGTTTACCAACCCAGTCAAGACCAGCTATCTTATTGATTTTTGCTTTAATTCTATTTAAATATCTATTTATCACTTCACCCATTACCCTTTATTTAATATCAAGTTAATAATTTACTATAGTCACCCGCATCACGGCCTAAGTTTTGATCAAGCAGGAGATCACAGTCGTGTGGCCAGTCGGCCAGATCATCGATCACCATCAGTTTGCGATACAGTGGACGCAGTGCTTGCTCCCAGCGCGCATCAAGTGCGTAGTGATCAACAATCAGCCAGTCAACCGCCGTCGCGCCAAAGCCGACTTTTGTCTGCGCGGCATCGGTGGCCCACCCTGCACCGAGCCAAGCAGCATAGTTTGAATGTTGCTCAACGGCCTGTTCGTCAGTAATATGCGCTTTGGTAGCAGCCAGTAAAACACTTACCGCAAAACCGCGTTGACGAATCTGTGCAATCAAATTGCCCGGATGTTCGCAGCAAATAAAATGGCACTGCGCACCAGTAGCCTGCAGAGCGTTGGCTAACGTCAGACAGCGCATGACATGGCCGGTACCTATTTTTAGGGAAGCGTCAGTGCGGAAGGCAATTTTCATTTAACAGAATATGCCAACGTTTGATGTCTTTTAATCAGGAAACAGGCTTTTGCCATTTCAAGGTCTTCTGCATCATCAATATCCATGGCCGACATCCAGCTTAAACTATGAAAGATATGGTTTGGCGAGTAGAAGGTTTTTGCAGACTTAAAAACTGGGCCACGTGCAACCCATATTGCTCCGCTCGGACAATATAAAGGTGGCAAATCCTGAGAACGAGCAATCCGGTATTCTGGAAATAAGTACTCGGGTCTACACTGCTCATCCAGCTTGGCCGCCCACCAAGGATTCATCCAACCAAAACGGAAGCTGCAAATCTGCGACTCAGCATCCCGCTCTATAAAATTCTGAACTGCGGCCGTTATGTCGTCTGCATCACGGAGCGGACAATTCGCCATGAGTTGCGATACAGCATCGAACTGTTCGCCCCAGTGTTGTTCTGCTTGCCTAAGCGCGGCAAGGGTTGCCTCACTCGATTGCGCAATGTCATCAGTTGCGGAATCCCGCAAAAAGGGAACCTGTGCACCAAAGGAGCGCGCAATTTCAGCAATTTCGGGATCATCCGTAGAAACCAGCACATGATCATACTGGCCTGATTGCAGTGCGGCCTCGATTGTCCACGCAAGCATTGGCTTGCCGTGAAAATCAAGGATGTTTTTACGGGGCAAACGCTTGGATCCACCGCGAGCCAATATGATCGCAATATGTTTCATTACCAAATGCCCCATCCACCATCCACTGCGAGGATATGTCCGGTAACGCCTGAGCATTTATCCGATAACAACATATCCACGGGGCCGACTACTTCGTCGTCTCTCAGCATTCGCCCCATTGGGCAAAGCTGCGCATAGCGTTGTTTGAATGCTTCATCAACGCGGCCATCCACCCCGCCGAATGCGACACAGTTGACTTGGATGTTTTTGTCGGCCAAGCGCACTGCTAATTCCTTGGTCAAATGCGACAACGCTGCTTTGGCTACACCATAATGCAGTGGCGACTGTTTCACCGGGTCGGTGTACAAATTCGGGTTGGCGGCAACCGATCCATATTGTGAACCGATATTTAACACCCTGCGTAATTGGCTGTCTTGTTGTTGAACCAATGCCATCGTCAGTTCATAGGGAACGACAACGTCGAGTAAATATTCGTTGGTGAAATTCTCACGGCTGACCAAACCATTTTCGCCAATCTTCAGGAAACTGAGGCTTCGGGCGTTGTTGACCAGGCAATCAGGGCGAATGTCCCGCGTATCCAGTTGTTTGCACAGCAATGTTATTGCGTCGTTTTCCGTGAGGTCTGCCTTGATACCCACGAATTGATCCCCGTAACTCAAATACGCCTGCAGCAATTTTTCCAATGATTCATCAGTGCGACAAGTGGCAATGACGTGATCACCTGCCACCAAAAAATGACTGAGGAGAATGCGCCCAAACTTGCCGCTCCCCCCTGTAATTAATATGGTTCTGGAGGTCATGCTTTTCTTCCGGCTTCAATCAATTCGATAACCTCAAACATTAATTCTGTTTTAATACGTACATCTTTGCGAATAATACCTTGAACAAAATCAAACAAGGTACTCTTGAAAGCAAAATAAGTGTCTTGGAAAAACAAATCCTTCCATCCCGAATCGCCCATAACTCTAAGAGCTAACGGTACGGTTGATGAACCCAATGTGCTGACGAGCACTTGCAGGCCTTCACTGTATTCAACAGCCAAAGTGGTTGCATCCTTGTTGCGCCAAGCCTGGGTACGCACTATTGTGCCCCGCTCTTTGGCGAGCATTAAAAGCGGTTCGATGACGTGGACCGCATACTTGTCCCAATCTTTCGGCACTGTGGCATGTATATGACGCAAGCGGCCAAGCTGGGCTAATTCAGATTCAGACAATTTGAATTCTTTTGCGTATCTCAATGCCGAACAGGAAAAGAGTTGGCCGGGATATTGCTGCATATCAACCAACTGCTTGGCGTCGGCAACTGATAGTGCTAGCGGTTTATCAATGTAGATCGGTATACCGGCTTTCAGGAAAGGCGCAGCAAATTCGTAATGTGTTTCCGCATCATCACGTGCCAGTAGCACGCCATCCACTTGTCCAATCATGTCTGTGTGGTGCTCGACCACATGGTCAATCAATGCGGCCTTGGCAATATGAGCAGCAATCCCTTTATCTTGAGCCCACACATGCGTAACCGCGGCTTCTGCTATCGCGTCTTTCGGAAACTGTTGTTGCTCAAGGTAGCGTGGGATAACCGGAAAGCCGCAGTCCTCCATTGCCACATGATCATAGCCATTAAAAATGGCCGACCATGAATAGGGATGGCCATTGCCAGACGAAAGGCCGATCACGCCAAGTTTCAAAGGGTTCACTTGAGTTGCCAGAGTGATGGGTTAACAAAAACAGGGTCGTTACATGCCAACCCTGTCGCATCAAAATTTATGTCAATTGTAAAATCATTAACGCATGAACGAAACTGCTCCAAATTATCAAGTCCAACAAGTACGGTATCAACGTATGGAATATTCTTTACGAACGCTACCGCTGCTTGGTTAACGGTCAATCCTTGTGCCTGGGCAGCCGCATGCCAACGTGTAAGCAAGGGTCGAACAGGTTCAAAAAAAACAGGGATGTTGCTCAATGGCATGAGCAATAAACCTTGTAGAAAAACTGATCTAACATGTATTTCTACCCCTTCATTTTTTAGCAGTTCCAAATGCCCGCTTGTAAGCATTCGCTGATCCATTACGCTCAATGGCAGTTGAATTAAGTCAGGTTTGAATTTTTTCATTACTGCATCGACTTGTATGCTGTCGTAAACGGATACCCCAATTTTTTCCACAATTCCTTTTTCTTTTAACTGCATCATCGCTGCCAGAAGCTTGTCTCCGCCCGGAACAAGAAGATTATCTGCATGGTGAATTAGGAGTGCATAGGTTTTTTTGCGTTTAAGCAGATCCAGTGATTGTTGAAATGTCTCGCAAAACTGATTGACTTCCATGTCTGAGATGTGTGGCGTCGTGAAACGGGGCGTTTTTGTTACCACCTTAAATCCTTCAAGCGAGTTTGTACCCAGCACGGCCTCAGATTTACCATACACCGAGGCAGTATCCAGTACCTCAATTCCATAATGCCGCGCCTCATTAAGCAGCGTCGTGACTGTTTCTGGGGTGGTTGTTCCATGCTGATTGTCAAGCCCGTAGGGCAGGCCCCATTGAACAGTGCCCAACCCAAGCTTGTTGATGCCATTCATTCTGCTAATGCCACGCGCAAGGTTTGTACAACAAATTCTTGCTGGTCACTTGTCAACCCCGGATACATAGGTATGCTGATTCCCTCTGAATAATACTGTTCCGCATGCGGACAATACCCTACGTTGAAGCCCATCTGTTCATAGTAAGGTTGGCGGTAGACTGGGATGTAATGCACATTAACCCCTATCCCTGCTGCAAAAAATGCGTCACAGACTTGGCGTTGCGTCTTGTTGATTTCCTCCAATTTCAAACGAATAACGTAGAGGTGGTAGCTGGAATAATTTTCTGCCTGTTGCCATGGGGTTAGCACGGGCAAAGCGGATAGCAGTTGGTCATAGCGCTTGGCGATGGCGTGACGCTTGGTAACAAATGCATCGAGCCGCTGCATTTGGCTTAGACCCAATGCGGCGTGCAGGTCAGTCATGCGGTAGTTGAAACCCAGGCCAATCTGTTGGTAATTCCAGATTTCTTGTGCTGGGCGAGGTTGCATGTCTGCTGCGGCGCTGCTGATGCCGTGACTACGCAACAGGCGCAAGTGTTTGGCCAAATTCGCGTCATTGGTAACTGCCATGCTGCCCTCGCCAGAGGTGATGATTTTCACTGGGTGAAAGCTGAACACGGTGATGTCGCTGTAACGGCTATTGCCGATGGCTTCGGCTTTGTATTTGCCGCCAATCGCATGCGAAGCATCTTCAATGATCTTGAAACCATATTGCTGGCTGAGTGCGTGAATGCTGGCCATGTCGCAAGGTTGGCCACACAAGTGCACGGGGATCACAACTTTGGGTAACTTGCCGGCTTTTTCTGCTAGGGCCAATTTTTCTGCCAGCCGCTCTACGCTGAGGTTGTACGTGCACGGGTCGATATCGACAAAATCCACCGTCGCGCCACAATACAACGCACAGTTGGCACTGGCGACAAAGGTAATCGGTGCGGTCCAGACGCTATCGCCCTTGCCTACACCCAGCGCCAGGCAGGCAATGTGAAGCGCACTGGTGGCGCTGTTGACCGCCACCGCATGCTGCGCACCGCAGTAATCAGCAACGGCGTTTTCAAAGGCAGGCACAGCCGGGCCTTGGGTCAGAAAGTCTGAGCGCAACACGGCGACCACTGCGTCGATGTCGGCCTGGTTAATGTCTTGGCGTCCGTAGGGGATGGCGCTCATTAGGTTTTTCCTATGTGTCCGCGGTTTTGTTCTATCCACGCCCGCAAACTGGCGATGCACATCCAGTCGGTGTTGTTGTCCGAACAATAGGTAAAGTCCGGTGCGACCTTTTGCCCACCGTTGATGCGATTGGGGTCTTGGCTCCAGTTATGAAGCGCCGGCAAAACTTTGTAATGATCCGCGTATTCGTAGGTGTGCAGCGCATCCTCGGAGCCGATCATCTGCTCATGCAACTTTTCACCAGGGCGGATGCCGATGATGTCATGGCGCGCATCGGGTGCAATGGCACGGGCGATGTCGGTGACCTTCATGGAAGGGATCTTCTTCACATAGGTCTCGCCACCGATCATGTCCTCGAAGGCATGCCAGACGAGGTCTACGCCTTGCTCCAGAGTAATCATGAAACGTGTCATGCGATCATCGGTGATTGACAACACGCCCTTTTTGGCGAGGGTGAGGAAAAATGGAATCACTGATCCGCGCGAGCCCATGACATTGCCGTAGCGCACCACGGCAAAGCGGGTATTGCAACCACCAGAGTAAGCGTTGCCGGCGATGAAAAGTTTGTCCGAGACCAGCTTTGTTGCACCGTACAGATTCGCCGGGCTGCTGGCCTTATCGGTCGATAGCGCAACTACACGTTTAACCCTCTGGTCTAAGCAAGCATCAATGAGGTTCATGGCGCCGGTCACATTGGTCTTGACGCACTCGAAGGGGTTGTATTCCGCAGTTGGCACAATCTTGGTGGCGGCTGCGTGGACGACGAAATCGATGCCGTTGAGCGCTCGCGAGAGGCGATCTTTGTCGCGCACATCACCGATAAAGAAGCGTACACGATCGTCGTTGCTATAGAGTTTGGCCATTTCCCATTGCTTCATTTCGTCGCGAGAGTAGATGACTAAACGACGCGGGTTGAATTTGGCCAGCGTCATGGGCACGAAGGTGTGACCAAAGGATCCGGTACCACCGGTGATGAGGATGGAAGAATTGCTGAGCATAGAGGTTACTTTCCTTATTTTTTTTGCAGCATTCATGCCGTTTGATTCACGATGTCTTGATAAGTACCAGCGCGCTTGATGCCGCCATCACCCAACTCCACGATCTGTGTGCAGTTTTTGAGAGTGGTGAGGCGGTGGGCAATGATGAGCAGGGTAAGGTCATTGCTGAGGCCCTCGATAGCTTCCATGACGGCTTGCTCGGTTTCATTGTCCAGCGCACTGGTGGCTTCGTCAAAAATGATGACATCAGCTTGCTTGTACAAGGCACGGGCGATGCCGATGCGCTGGCGTTGACCACCAGAGAGGCGGATGCCGCGTTCACCGACGAAGGTTTGGTATTGCTTGGGCCACGTTTCGATGCTGTCGGCGATTTGCGCTTGTTGGGCGGCTTCCCTGACTCGCTGATGATCGATCTGATCTTTGGGTACGCCAAAGGCAATGTTTTCTTCAATGGTGCTGTCGCCCAGAAATATGGTTTGCGGCACATGAGCGATATGGGATTGCCAGGCGCGGTTATTTGTGGGCGTCACAGGTTGGCCATCAATCTCCAGGGCCCCATCGGTTGGCTGTAGCAGGCCCATGGTGATATCGAGCAGAGTACTTTTGCCACTTCCGGTGGTACCGATAAAGCCCACTCGGCTACCTTTGGCGATGGTGAGGTTGAGTTGCTTTAGAACATAGGGCGTTTGCGGGCTGTAGCGAAATCCGAGTTGTTTGAGGCTGATGTTCCGTTTGAAGAGTAGTGCTTGGGCTGCTGGCTGGCCAGCGTGGTCGGGCAAGGGTTGGTCGAGTAGTTCGAGCGTGTCCTGTAGCGAGGCCTGCCCGCTTTGAATACCAGTCCATGATGCATATGCCTGCTGTAAGACCGGTAGCAAACGCTGTGCGCCCAATGCCAAGGCACCGAGGATGGGAATGGCTTTGGCCATGCCATCTGTTTGCTGGGCAAGTGTATAGGCCAGCGCGGAGATGAGCAACATTCCCAGTGCTTCCATGACATACCGTGGGCTTGCGCTGATAAAGGCACTGTTTCCTTGAGCACGGCGCAGGGGCAGATCGGCGTTGCGGTAAATCTGGCAGTAAGTGGCTTGGCTGCCGTCGATGAGCACATCGCGAATGCCGCCTAGCCCTTCTTGCAGAGATTTGATTACTTGAACAGACTCTCGGGCTATGCACTGACTATCGATCAGCAACTTCTTCCGAGTTAAGCGGATGATAAGTACATAGATCAAACCAAAGCCGCCAAATGCCACCAGTGCAATGACGGGCTCAATTGTCAGCAAGGCTGTAAGAATCGTGATCAGCATCACAATGGAACTGATGAGTGTCAAGGCGGGCAAAACAGTGAAGTGGATGACCCCGTTGGCTTTGCCTGAAATACCGCCAATCACTTCGCTACTATTGCGGGCGACATGAACCGCATAGGGCTGATAAAGCGTGCGTTGGTAGATACTAATACCGAGGTCGGCACCGATAGCGAAGGAAAGCCGGGTGCTGGCCCAAAGCAGCAATAAGCGCATGGCACCTGCGATCAGCACCGCGGAGCTGAAGGCGATGGTGAGCGGCAACAAAAGTTGCTCTGGCGCTGCTAGCCCAAGTGCATGGATGACAGGCTGTGCTCCGGCATGCTCAAAAACACGCTCTGGTACGGTTAACACACCAAGAAACGGCAATACTGCGCCAATACTGAGAATCTCCGCGAATGAGGCAAGCTGCATCAGCACGAGTAGCAGCCCGAATTGCCCCCGACGACGTGGGCTAATGTGGTGCCAGAGGCGTTTTAGTAGTGTTGTTATGGATTGGTTGGGTTGCATTAGATAAGCTTGAATTCATTGCATTGAATCCCAGAGTGTTGCACTTCAGATCTGAATCCGCCGTTATATTGCTCGGCTAGGTCGGCCACATCGGCGTAGATATTGGGCACATCACCAGATTGCAGAGGCAGAAGCTGTTTTTCGGCGGATTTGCCCTCTTTGCGTATCTTCGTCTTAAACATGAGAGTTCAGCGTGTGTATTTTCAAGAGAACGATCATTTTACTTATGCCCAGCTACCCATAACCTTAAATTATCAGAGGTTACAATCTATTGAATTTGATTTAGATTTTACACAATTCGACATTACAACTTGATTAATTTGTATTTCTTAAATTCTAGCTTTCACTCTATATACCGCTCTAATTCAATGATCTCTTTTTTTAATAGTTCATATTCTTTCTTTTTACGCACAAGAAATTTACTTGTAACCAAAGATTTTTCACGAATACCTTTTGGAGTTAACAAATAAGAATATTTTATCTTTTGCGAGTTATCTTTAAAATTTGAAAGCTTTATAAAACCCATATCAATTAATGATGTTAACAAATAATAGGTAGATCCGTTAGAAATTCCAACTTTTTGGGCAATTTCACGCGTGGTTATTTGAGGGTTTTCATTTATTATTTGAAACACTCTGAACTTTGCATCTTCCTGATGCTCTTTACGACGACTAGCCACAAATAGCTACCGCACAAAGCTTTGAAACAAAGCTTTGTAATTTTAATATAATAATTGGCTTAACTATTTCCATCAGATTCAAAAATGAACATGCATGTTACTACATCTACTGTCAACGATATATTTATATTATAATGAGACCATATTTTAAAGAATATATTGTATCTATATATAATAACGTAATAATTATCGATTAATGATTGATGATTGATTTTGATAAAAATAATCAAAATAATACTAGTAATTTATCATTTTTTAGAGAATATAAGGAATTATTAAATATTTTGTTCAAAAATGAACGCTAATTCATAGGTATATTTACATGTCAAAAGAGTGGTTCATTCTACAGTTTAAATCCAACTCACATCATCTAGCGGCAAAAAATTTAAACCGACAAGGATTTGAAACATTCTTACCCTTACATGAGACCACTTCACGAAGATTATCTCGATTTATAAATACTTCTAAACCTCTGTTTCCAGGTTACATGTTTATCAGATTTGATAAAGCAGAATCCGATTGGCATAAAATAAACAATACTTACGGTGTGTCTCGCTTAATTACTTTTAATTCTCATCTTAAATCAATTCCTACTAAATTTGTTGATAGTTTGATGAAGCGATACGATTTATCGGGTAAATTACTACCTATAAAGAAATTAAAAGAAGGTGATCAGGTAACGATTTTAAAGGGACCTTTTGCAAATTTTATTGCCACTGTTGAAAAATATGAAGCAGATCAACGCATATGGATTCTTATGGATTTAATGGGCAGGAAGACAAAAATTACAACTCCATCAGATGCCCTTAAACTATCAGATTAAACCATTTACATGAAATTTAATTATTCTCTTCCATAACCAGTTGGATTAAGTTTATGCCAGCGCCAAGTATCTTCACAAATTTTCTTTATATTTCTTTCTGGTTTCCAACTCATTTTTTCAGATGCTTTTGAAGAATTTGCCCAAAAGGCAGCAAGATCTCCGTCCCGACGAGGTAAATATTTAAATTTAATTGGTATACCAGAAGTTTCTTCAAAACTTTTTATCAACTCAAGAACAGTCGTGCTTTTTCCCCCTCCAATGTTTAATACTTCAAACTTATCCAGCTTACTTTGATTTAAAGCGCTTATGTGTGCTAGCGCCAAGTCAACAACATGGATATAATCCCTTGCTCCAGTTCCATCTGCAGTCTCATAGTCATTACCAAAAATATTTAACTGTTCACGCCGCCCATCAGCCACTTGCGCAATATACGGCATTAAATTATTCGGAATTCCAATTGGCTCTTCCCCAATTTGACCAGACTCATGAGCTCCCACAGGGTTGAAATATCTGAGAATGGTCCCCTTTCGTTTTAAGTCTACTTTTGTCCAATCACTGATGATATTTTCGATCATTAACTTTGTGCGCCCATATGGATTCACTGGATGTGTTGGGTGCTCTTCATCATAGGGTAGATATTTCGGTTTACCGTAAACTGTAGCTGATGATGAAAAAACAATGTTATTACAGCCTGCTTTGGACATAGCCGTAAGCAACGAAACAGAACCACTAACGTTTACATCATAGTACATCAATGGCTTAGCAACACTCTCACCGACAGCTTTCAAGCCCGCAAAGTGAATAACTGCTTCTGGTTTAAAGGTATTGAAAATGTTATCTAATGCATTTGCGTCACGAATATCTGCATTTGTAAATTGTAACTCACGATTAGTAATACCCCGAACTCGCTCAAGTGCAGCCTCATGCCCATTACAAAGATTATCTACAACAAAAACCTCGTGGCCTGCTTCTAAAAGCTCAACGCATGTATGACTGCCAATATAACCAGCACCACCTGTCACAAGGACTCTCATATTAATATTCCAATATAATTATTCATTAATTTTATTTTGAAATTATAATTAACTTTAATGAAGAATATATTCCAGCAGAATTGCCGCATTGCCTATTTCCTTAAAAACACCCAATATAAATAAAAATAAGAGAATATATCATGCGCTTAAACACACCACTATTAGCAAGATCAAAACCTGCTAACTTTAATTGGGAAGACCCCTTCTTATTAGAAAATCAACTCACTGAAGAAGAACGCATGATACGAGATACCGCAAAAGCTTATTGCCAAGATAAGTTAATGCCAAGAATCATCAACGCCAACCGCAACGAAGTATTTCACAGAGAAATCATGCATGAAATGGGTGAGCTTGGTTTGCTAGGATCCACAATACCAGAAGAATTTGGCGGTGTTGGTGCAAACTATACATCTTATGGGTTAGTTGCTCGAGAAGTAGAGCGTGTTGATAGCGGATATCGTTCAGCTATGTCAGTTCAATCATCATTAGTGATGCACCCAATTTTTGCATATGGAAATGATGATCAGCGAAATAAGTATTTACCCAAGCTAGCATCTGGCGAACTAATAGGATGCTTTGGCCTTACTGAGCCAGATCATGGCTCTGACCCTGGCGGGATGTTAACCCAAGCAAAACAAGTAGATGGTGGATATTTAATTTCAGGTGCAAAAAACTGGATTACAAACTCACCAATAGCTGATGTTTTCATAATTTGGGCAAAATCTGATGCACATGACAATAAAATTAAAGGTTTTATTTTAGAGCGTGGGATGAAAGGATTAGAATCTCCCAAGATTGAGGGTAAATTTTCTCTGCGCGCATCCACAACTGGCATGATTCATATGGATGAAGTTTTTGTTCCAGAAGAAAACATTCTTCCTAATGTATCTGGTTTGGCTGGTCCGTTTGGGTGCTTAAATCGAGCACGCTATGGTATTGCTTGGGGCACAATGGGTGCCGCAGAATTTTGCTGGCATGCAGCAAGACAATATACACTTGAAAGAAAACAGTTTGGGAAACCATTAGCTCAAACGCAGCTTATTCAGAAAAAGTTAGCAGATATGCAAACTGAAATTTCCCTTGGACTACAAGGATGTTTACGTATGGGACGATTATTTGATGAACATAAAGTACCTGCTGAATTAATTAGCTTAATGAAACGAAATAATTGTGGCAAAGCGTTAGATATAGCACGAACAGCGCGCGACATGCACGGTGGTAACGGTGTTTCAGATGAATATGGTGTAATACGGCACGTTATGAACTTAGAAGCAGTAAATACGTATGAGGGTACCCACGACATTCATGCATTAATACTTGGTCGTGCACAAACAGGCTTGCAGGCATTTTTCTAAGTTATCTTATAAACTCAATAATATACCGTTTAATCAGATTAGATAGGTTTGAAATATAACTATAATATTAATGCTTAATTAAATTATTTAATTATAATCATATAATCATATAATTGCTTAAGATTAACTGTACATTGCCAACATTAAAAAAAATTTTACGTCGCGTCTTATACAATTCTTGTCGATATATATCCTTGATTTTTATTAAGAATCATCAATAATGTCTCTACTTGGGGGAGTTACAAAATTAATTGTAATGATGAATCCATCAAAAACATGGT